>Ga0209058_1000087_pt1 | contig 65009 bp, 63 predicted proteins | sample GraSoiAngelo_147_FD_185904 | JGI IMG/M metagenome (GOLD analysis project Ga0209058, IMG submission 185904) | Grasslands soil microbial communities from the Angelo Coastal Reserve, California, USA - 14_1009_05_40cm (SPAdes) (version 2) | ecosystem: Environmental > Terrestrial > Soil > Grasslands ... | reverse complement strand
GATACGCCAGCCGGCTGAGGCGCCAGCACACACGCCTGCAAGACTGGCCATTGTCGGAAGTCTCCGTCTGCCCCAGCGCCTGACCGGCACACGCGCAGGCGGCAGGCTCTGATCGCGCATTCGGCAATTTTCGGAACCGCCGATACAGGCTCCACGCCGATGACACCATCGAGCCGAGCCGTGAGAAACACCTGTAGGTGTCGAGTCGCTCGTTTCGTCTCACCAAACTTATTGACGTCGGTCCGGTGTCAGTGTAGCGTCTCGCAACCAGTTCACCCTCCGAGGTCGCAAGGGAGCTCCTTGGCCTTGGTTCCGATCTTCGTTGCGTCGAACCCGGGTCAGGCCTCTGACTGGAACAATACCGGCGCGTATTCCTGCGGGGCGGGCGACGAGCCCCCAAAGCTGGGAAACGAGGCGACGATCTCGAGCCGGACACACCGCCGCCGGAAGATCTCCAGCGCACTGGCGGCCGCCGCTCTCATTCTGCTGGCGCCGGCGGCCGGCCGAGCCGAGGGCGCCAAAACTGCCGGAGGAGGACTACCGAACTTCGATGTGCGAATCGGGAAAGAGGCTCACGCGCTGCGGAGCTCGTTGAACCCGTCGGCCACCGCCGATGGCCGCTACGCGGCGTTGATCGCGAACACCGAGGCCGCCGGCGTCTGGCTGAAGCAATACATTCCGGGGCTGGTCATCGACGTGCACCCGTTGTTCGGGATTCCCGAAGTGATCACCGCCCGAGGGATGTTCCTCACGCCGCCGGCGCCCAGCATCCCGCCTGAGGAGGTCGTTCGCGCCTTTCTGGCGGTGACCTCAGTGCTGTACGGCTTCTCGCCAATCCAGATCGACGGGTTGGCGACCACAGCGTCGTACGCGAACCCGACGGGGAATCTGAAGTGGGTGAGCCTGGAGCAACGTCTGAACGGCATTCCGGTGTTCCGTGGGGAGTTGCGGGCAGCGGTCACCCCCAGTGGTGAGATCGCGGCGATCGTGAACGAAACGGTTTCCGGGCTCGATCCAGGCGCCATCGGAGGTCCGACGCGTTCTCCGGCAGATGCCATCGCGATCGCAGCGCAGAACATCGGCGTCACCCTCAAGACGGCCCCGACGCCGCTCTACCGGAGCGACGATGGCCTGCATCACAGGTTCGAGCGCGGGCCCTTCGCGGACGAGATCACGGTCGAGCTCGTCGTCTTTCCGCTCGGGCCTGGCAAGGCCGTGCTGGCGTGGAAAGTGCCGCTCTGGCAGAACGCCGCAGCCTACTACGTCGTCGTCGACGACGCGAGCGGCCAGGTGCTCTTCCGGAAAAACATCACCAACGATCAGTCCCAGACCGCGACTTTCGATGTCTACGCCAGCCACAGCCCCGCGCCGCTCGCACCATCGAATGCGACACCCGGTAGCGGCATCCAGGGCTTGGCGACTCCCGTGACTCGGTTCACTCTCACGAGCGATCTGCCGGGCGCAAACAACCTCGGCTGGATCCCAGACGGCTCCTGCGTGACCACCGGCAACAACGTCGACGCGGGGCTCGACATCGACGGCATCGATGGCATCGATCCGAACGGGCGCGCCACCGGCGTAACCGGCGGGCCGAGTCCGGGCTGCCGGAACTTCACTTTCAGCTACAACCCGGCGCCCGGCATCCCGCCGCCCGGCGATCCACCAACCGGGGCCAGCTACCGCCTGGGTGTCGTGACCAACTTGTTCTTTTGGTCGAATCGCTATCACGACCGGCTGTACATCTACGGGTTCACCGAGGCCGCCCGCAATTTTCAGAACGATAACTTCGGCCGTGGGGGACTCGGCGGCGACCCTGTCCGGGCTCAGGCGCAAGATTTCTCCTTCGACCTGCCGCTCGTCCCTGGCCTCGCGGTGATGAGCGACACAGCGGGCGGCAATGGCAACGGCACCGTCGATCCGGGCGAGACGATCGATCTCACGATACCGCTCACCAACAGCTTCACGTGCAAGGGGCTGTCGGTGGTGACCGGGGCGCTGTCCACCACCACCGCGGGTGTCACGATGAACCAGGCGTCCGTCAACTACGGCAATCTTGCGGCCGGCGGGAGTTCGACCGGAGCGGCCTACCAATTTCGGGTCGGCCCGGGCGTTCCGTGCGGGACGCAGATCATCTTCACGCTGACCCTCACGTGGGCTGACGGCCCGATGACGACCCGGACCATCGTCGTGAACGTAGGACCGGTCGGCACGCCGACGACGTATACCTACTCGGGGCCGCCGGTAGCGATTCCTGACAACAATCCTGCCGGTGGCGTGGCGACGTTGGTGGTGCCGGGGAGCTTCCGGATCAGCGACGTGAACCTCAGCCTCACGAACGTCACGCATACATTCATCGGCGACCTGTTCGTGCAGCTGCTGAGCCCCGACGGCGCCGCGATCACGATGATCAATCGTCTCCCCAACGGAACAGGCACCAACGCGAACAGCAATTTCACCAACACGATCCTCGACGACGAGGCCGTCAATTCGATCCAGCCGCAGGCAGGGTTCGTGACGAATGCGAGCTTCAAGCCGGCGACGCCGCTGTCCGGATTCGACGGCAAGGTCGGCAACGGCACCTGGGCTTTGAAGATCGTCGATCAGGCGGCGCTGGATGTCGGGACGATCACCGCGTGGTCGCTCACGCTCACGCCCCAGGGCCTGTCGTGCAGCGCTTACACGCCTCAGCAGTTCACGCTCACGGTGGCTCGAGCGGGAAGCGGCACCGGGACGGTAACCTCGGCGCCGGCTGGCGTCAGTTGCGGCGCGGCGTGTGCGGTGCCCTACGATCGGGGAACGCGGGTGAAGCTGGCGGCGATGCCGACCCCCGGATCGATGTTCGACGGATGGAGCGGCGGCGGCGGCAGCGGTACCGGGCCGTGCGACGTAACGCTCAGCGGTAGCCTGACCGTGATGGCGACGTTCAAAGCCATCCGGACGTTGACGGTAACCAAGGCCGGGAGTGGGAGCGGGATCGTCGCCAGCACTCCTACCGGTATCGATTGCGGGACGAGCTGCAGCGCCGGATTTGCGGACGGCACGCCAGTGACGCTGACCGCGCAGGCGACACAGGGTGTGTTCGCGGGCTGGAGCGGGACCGGCGTGACTTGCGCGGGCGCCGGCACCTGTCAGGTCACCATGGATGCCGACCGGACCGTCGCCGCGACCTTCAGCGGGTCCGTCACGCTTTCGGTCACCGCGCGCGGCTCGGCACCTGGCACGGTGACGAGCGACGCCGGCGGAATTGCCGTCAATTGCACCCCGACGTGCTCAGCCTCGGCCAGCTATGCGCAGGGGACTCTGGTGACGCTCACGGCGGCCGCCGACAACGCGACGTGGACCTGGAGCGGGGCCTGCTTGGCGACGCCGGAGTCGTCGCCGAACTGCGTCGTGGTGATGTCGGCGTCCTCGTCGGTCGGCGTCAAATTCTCCCGGAACTTCACCGATCCGACGATCGCCCCGCTGGGCACCCTGGTCAGCGCCGTTCACATCACAACTTGAGAGCCGCAATCAACCAGCTGCGTAGCTTCTACCAGGCCGGCACATTCACGTTCACGGATGACACCCTGGCGCCAGGTTCTACGCAGATACGGGCGACTCACCTCACCGAGCTACGGACGGCTCTCTGCGGCGCCTACACCACGGCCGAGCGGACATGCCCGACGTACCTTACGGATCCGACGATCACGCCCAGAGAAACCATCGTGAAGGCTCAACACCTGAGAGAGCTCCGTGAGAATGTCCGATCTCTCGAATAGCATGCCTGAGCCACGGCGACCGATTCGATAGTCCGGGCACCGGAGAGCGGCGCGAGCCGCGGTGGCGCGCCACGTCTGCGGTGCAGCTTGGGCCTACTTGGTGCCGAGTCGGCGAAGGGCCTCGCCTGAGAGCCGAGTCAAAATCCAGTCACGGCGCAGCTTTGCACCGAGCCGTTTGTAGAAGCGTTGCGCGTTTTCGTTCCAGTCGAGCACCGCCCATTCCATCCGCCCGCAGCCGCGCCGCGTGGCGATCCGCGCCAGCTCGCCGAGCAGCGCGCGGCCGGCGCCGCGCCCGCGCTCGTGGGGCAGCACGAACAGATCCTCCAGGTAGAGCGTCGGGCGGCCCAGGAAGGTCGAGTACGTGAAGAAGTACAGCGCGAAGCCGACGGGGACGCGGCCCCGGCGGCAGATGAGCGTCTCGAAGTAGCGCCGGTGCCCGAAGCCGTGGCGCCGGATCTGGCTCGCGGTCGCGACGGCCTCGTGGGCCAGCCGCTCGTACTCGGCCAGGCCGCGGATCAGCCGGAGGATCACCGGCACGTCACGCCGCGTCCCGCGGCGGATCGACAGGGCGGGCATGCTAGCGCTTGACGTTGAAGAAGATCTCCCGCGCGGACTTGCGGCGCGGATCGATGATCGCGCGATCCGTGGCGACCAGCACGTAGAGCATGTTCAGGGCCGCCAGCGCCGAGGGCACGGCGCGACGGTTCTTCGAGCGGGTGAAGACCTGGCGCGCGGTCAGCCCGCGCCGGCCGCGCAGCCGGCGATGCAGCCGGTCGACGGCGGGCCGGCTGACCAGGTTGAAGTTGCCGGCGTCGCGCTTGCTGCGCGAGAGGGACATGACGAAGTACTGCCGGGCGCTGGAGAGGACGTAGTAGCGCTGGCGCTTGCCCTGCACCTCGCCGTGAAACTGCAGGCCCGTCGTCAGACTGTGGACGCTCAGCTTCATGGGCGCCCCTCCGTGTCAGCCGCCGGCAGCGAGATCATCGATCGGTCGCGACATCGTCGATCGGCAGCAGCTCGAACACAGGATAGCGCGCGGCGATCTCGGCGAAGGCGCGGGCCGGCGAGCCCGCGGGCACCGGGAAATAGCGCTGGACGACCCAACGATACCGCTCGAGGTACGCGAGCAGCACCGGCGGCTTGTCGGCGTCGGCGAGGGCGCGGAGCCGGAATCGCCGGCGGCTCGATCCGCGCTTGAGGACGATCTCGTTCGAGGCCTCGGCGTTGCGCACCCACTGGGTGCGCCCGCGGGGCGCGACGAGGAACCGCACGCCGTGCAGCGAGACGAGGCTGACCGGCGTGCCGTAGACGCGGCCCGACTTCCGGCCCTTCACCTGCAAGAGGTAGTAGTCGCGCGGGGCGAGCCCCAGACCGACGAGCGCGCCGAAGACGCGGTTGAAGACCCGCTCGAGCGGACTCGGCTCGCGGAACGCGGGGACCGCGTCCGCCACTAGCGCTGGCTCAGGTAGTGCTCCGCGACCTCGATGGGCGGAGCGATCCACACGTCCTTCTTGGCGAGGATGTGCTGGATGAGCCGCTCGACCATCCGCATGCGCGACGGGCGGCCGATCACCTGAGGGTGGCCCATCAGGTTGAAGAACCCGCCCTCCTCGTACGCGCCCTCGAACTCTTCCTTCCAGATCTCGAAGACGTCCTCCTGACTCCAGATCCCGTTGCCGACCGGCGGCACCGCGCTGAACCCGAAGTAGACCCAGTCGTTGTTGACCCACGAGGTGGGCAGCTCGACCAGCTCGCCATAGGGTGTCTTGTGGCAGTACGGGAGATCGGCGTCCATCAAGTTGCTGTGGTACACGAAGCCGTGCTTGCGCAAGAGCTCCATGGTGTTGGCACTCGGATCGCACGACGGCGCCCGCGATCCCCGCGGGCGGATGCCGAGCACGCTCTGGAAGATGTCGAGGCTCTTCAAGAGCAGGGCTTCCTCCTCCTCGCGACCCGAGAGGAAGAAGGGCTTCTCGTGCAGATAGCCGTGATGGCCGATCTCGTGTCCGCGCCGAAGCGCCTCACGCGCCATGTCCGGGTAGCGCTCGACGATCCAGCCCGGGATGAAGAAGCACACCTTCACGTCGTAGCGGTCGAGCGCTTTCAATATTCGCGGCATGCCCGTCTTGGGGCCGTAGGCGCCCATGCCCATGTGCAGCGGGCGCTCGGCGAGCGCGGGATCGCGGTGGATCCACGGGCTCTCGCCGTCCACGTCGAACGAGAGCGCCACCGCGCATCGGGCGCCGTTCTTCCACTCGATCGGTCGGTTCATGGCCGTCTCCCGGCGGGTCAGGCGCCCGCCACCTCCATCAGCATCTCCGTGTACACGCGCACGCCCTCGCGAAGGTTCTCGAGCGAGATGCGCTCGTCGTTGCCGTGAATCCGCTGCAGCTCGGCATCCTCCATCACGAACGGGCTGAAGCCGTATCCGTGGAGCCCACAGCGCCGAAACACCCAGTTGTCGGTGAAGGCGACCAGGATCGTCGGCGCCACCACGACCCCCGGCGCCCGCCGGCCCAGCGCGTCGGCCATGGCCTTGTAGAGCTCGGTGTCCGGCGGCGAGAGATTCGCGATCTTCGGCTCACGGGCGAACGAGACCTGCACCCGCTCGTCGGCGATCACGCCCCGGACCCAGGCGGCGATCTCCTCGGGATCGTCCCCGGCCAGCATGCGGCAATCCAGAGAGGCGGTCGCCTCGGGCGGGATCACGTTGACCTTCTCGCTGCCGCTCAGCATCGTCACCGCGAACGTCGTGCGCACCATCGCCGCCCACTGCCGGTTCGACAGAAACCGCGCGCGGAACTGGGGATCGCGCAGGCTCCGCGCGAGAGCGTCGTACCCGGCGCTCTCCTCCGGCGACATCAGCGGCGCCACGCGCGAGAAGAACTCCTGCACCTCCGGGAGCACCCGCGGCGGCCGCTCGGCGTCGAGCAACCGGTTGAGCGCGCGCACGAGCCGGTTCGGCGCGGTGTCGGGCCACGGCATCGAGCCGTGGCCGGGCTCGCCGCGCGCCGTGAGCACGAGGGCGAGCCCGGTCTTCTCGGAGATCACGATGGCTCCCAGCGGCGCCTTGAGCTTCGGGTGCGTCTGGACTACGGCGAGCTCGGAGATCGCGTACTCGGCTCCGGCGAGCCAGTCGCGCCGCCGGTCGGCGATGTACTGGGCGCCGAACTCGCTGCCGGCCTCCTCGTCGGCGGTGGCCAGGAACACGAGGTCGCGCTTGAGCGGCACGCGCGCGCGCTTGAGCGCGAGCATCGCGGCCAGGTGCAGGATACCCGTCGACTTCATGTCGATCGCGCCGCGCCCGTAGAGGTAGCCGTCGGCGATCGCGCCGCCGAAGGGATCGACGGTCCAGTAGCGCCGGTCGGCGTAGACCACGTCGACGTGATGGTGCAGGACGATTCCGCCGAGCGAGCCGTCGCCGGCGAGCCGCGCGCGAAGGCTGGCCCGGCCGGGGGCCGCCTCGATCGTCTCGCTCTCGATCCCGTCGCGGGACAGGACCTCGGCGAGGAACCGGACACCCGCGATCTCGTTACCGGGCGGGTTCGTCGTGTCGATCATCAGGTAGCGGCGCAGCAGATCGACCGTCTCGTCGCCCAACGCCGCCCAGTCGATCATCGGGCCTCCGCCTCCGGGTTCATGGCCCGGACGTCCCCCAGCTCCCAGCGCGCCATGTGGCAGTAGAGATCGAGGAGCTGCATCGTGCGCTCGATCGCGGGATTGTCGCTCGCCCGTCGAAGCTCCTGCACTCGGGCCTGCAGGTCGCGAATCCGCTCGAGCGTCTCCTCGCGCGTCACGCGTCGCCCCGGCCCGCGAGCTGCCAGCGATGCGCTGCCGGCCGGTGGTCGAAAAAGCGCTTGGCCTTCAGCTCGTAGCGCGGCAGGCTGCCCGGAGGCTCTACCGTGACGTCGATCGAGACTCCGATCACGGACTTGAAGACGCCTTCGGCGTCGCGGCCGAGCCCGGCGTAGCGCGCGGTATCGACATCGGGCCGCGCCTCGGCACGGACGGTGACGAAGTCGTTGGTCAGGTCGCGGTCGACGTGGACTTCGTAGTGCTCGGAGAGACCCGCGACCCGGTGCAGCAGCGCCTCCACCGCCGACGGGTACACGTTGACGCCCTTCACGATGATCATGTGATCGGTGCGGCCGAGCACACCGCCCGGATAGTAGAGCCAGGTCGTGCCGCAGCCGCACGGACGATCGGTCCAGCGAACCAGATCGTGGGTACGGTACTTGATGAGCGGCTGGCCGTCCTGGATGTAGCTGGTGACGATGTGCTCGCCGACGTCGCCGTACGGCACGGGATTGCCTGATTCGTCGACCACGAGCGCGTGGTACCAGTCCTCGCAGAGGTGCACACCTTCCCGGAGAGGACAGCCCGGATTCGTCGGACCGAGCTCCGCGATGCCGTAGAGCTCGTAGCACCTGGCGCCCCAGAGCTCCTCGATCGCGTGGCGCGTCGCCGGGATGCTGCCGCCGGGCTCGCCCGCCACGATCACGTGCGAGATCGAGGTCTTCGTGAGGTCCATGCCGATCTCGCGCGCGGTCTCACCGAGATAGAGCGCGTAGGTCGGCGTCGCCAGCATCACGTCCGGGCGATACTGCTCGACCTGGCGCAGCCGCGCCTTGCTGTCGAGCCCGCCGCCCGAGACGACGGTGGCGCCGAGACGGCGCACGCCCATGTAGGCCGACCAGAACGCGGCGAAGATCCCCCAGTTGAACGGGAAGTAGAAGGTGTGGCGCGCGCGGAGCCCGGCGGCCCAGTAGACGTAGACCCACGACTCGCCCCACAGCTCGGCCGAGTGATACGTGAGCGGGATGTGCAGCGGCACGCCGGTCGAGCCGGAGGTGGCGAAGCGCTGGTGGAAGAAATCCTCCGGGATCGCGAGGGCGTCGCCGAAGGGCGGGCCGACCGCCTGCGCGTCGAGAATCTCCTTCTTGTCGACGAAGGGTAGCCGCTTGACGAAGTCGTCCATCGTGCGGATCTGCTCGGGCTTGACCTTGTGACGATCGAGGAGCTTTCGGTACATCGGGCTCCGCGCGTAGGCGTACTCGATCGCGGTCTGGAGCTTCCGCAGATGCAGCCGATCGAGCTCGGCCCGCGGCATGGTTTGGGTGTACGGGTTCCAGAACTTCTGGGCCTCGACCTCGGGCTTGTAGAGGTTCACGACGCGCGTCGCCCGGTCAGCTCGGCACGGACCTGACGCGTTCCGGCGACGAGCGCCTGCAGCTTGGCGAACGCGAGATGGCGCGGCAGCCGCGCCAGCCCGCAATCCGGGTTGATCCAAAGCCGCTCGGCCGGCACGCTCTCGAGCATCCGGCGAATCCGACGCGCCACCAGCTCCGGGCTCTCGACGTAGAAGTTCTTGAGATCGAGCACGCCGGCGCCGAGCTCCTTGGGGCAGTCGAGCTCGCGCCAGAGCTCGCTCTCGGCCATCTCGCGATTGGCGAACTCGAAGACGAGCTGATCGGCCGTGGCGCTCGAGATGGCCGGGAACAGCGGGCGGTAGGTCCGCTCGCCGAAGCCGAACCCCTCGAGCGTCCCGAAGCAGATGTGCCAGAAGCGCCGCTCCGCCGCCACGCCCTCGAAGCAGCGGTCGTAGAGCTCGACCAGGTGCTTCGGGTCCATGATGAAGCTCTGGTAGACGTCGTCGAGCTGGAGGTTGCGGGCGCCGCGCGCGGCGAGCGCCCTGAGCTCGCGATTGATCAAGGTCGCCAGGTCGGCGGCGATCTCGACGCGATCGCGATAGGGTCCGCTCTTCGTGATCTGCGTCGCCAGGGTCAGCGGTCCGGGCAAAGTGATCTTGAACGGGCGCGTCGTCACCTGGCGGAGATAGTCGAGCTCCTTGAGGGTGCCGAGCCCGGCGGGCGCCGCGATGCGCTCGAAAGGCTCGTAGAACACGTGGCCGTCGTACGAGAGGATACCGACCTTCCGGCGAGGCTCGATGGCCCGGAGCCCGTGGAAGTACTTGAAGATCGAGACGATGAAGCCCTGGCGCCGCATCTCGCCGTCGGAGATCAGATCGACGCCGGCGCGCTCTTGATCGTGCACGGCGATGGCGACCGCGTCGTTCTCGGTCTCCACGACGTCCATCGCGCCGAAGCCGCCGGTCCCGATCTTCTCCCACGCCGCCCAGAGCCAGGCCGGGATCGCGTAGCTGCCGACGACGGACGTGGGAAGGATCGGCAGCGCGGAGGCGGTCAAGGCGGCTACTCGGAGAGCGTGAAGACGCCCTTTTTGACCGTGAGCGCCCAGATCTGCCCGACGTTCACGCCCAGCTCGTTCATCGTGATCGCGCCGATGGCGCCGTCGTAGGCCTTGAGCCCGGCCCAGCACTTCGCGAGCTTGTCCCGATCGCTCTCCAGATCGTCGGGCTTGTTCGTCACGCCGGCCATCTCGATGCACGTCTTGGCGATGAAGAGCTGGTCGTACATCGCGGGGCCGGACGAGTTGGGGCGCTTGCCGCCGGAGCGCTCGAGGAATTTCTTCACGAACGTCTGCATGCGCGGCGTCGGGCGCTCATTCCAAGCGTACGTCGTCGTGAACCAGCCCTCGACGGAATCGCCGCCGAGCGTGACGAGGTCGGGCGTGGCGGTGGCCACCCCGCCCTGGATCGGGCCCTTGAAGCCCTGCTTGCGCGCCTCCTTGGCGACCAGCGCAGCCTCGCGCGATCCCGAGCCGAGGAAGAGCATGTCCGGCTGCTTGGCGAGCGCGCGTGTGACCTGCGCGCTGAAGTCGAGGTCGCCCGTCTGGAAGGTGATCGAATCGAGCAGCTCGACGCTCGCCTGCTGGAACGTCGGCGGCATCACCACGGTGGCCTCGGCCTTCGAGATGGCGTCGGCCTGGTTGTAGAGGACCGCCGCCTTCTTGACCTCCGGATGGTGCTTGCGGAGGGCCGCCAGCCCGGTGCCGAGCGCCCGGGCGGCGCCGGGATTCATGGTGTAGGCCCAGGGGCGGAACTTGTCGGTGAGCCCGGGCGCGGCGGCCGTGGGCGACACGATCGGCACCTTCAGGCTCGCCGACAAGGGATACATGACGCCAGCGCTCGAGCTCGAGATCGAGCCGTGGATCATCAAGACGCGGTCGGTCTGCGCCAGCCGGCGCGTGAGCGTGACGGATTCCTTCGGGTCGCCCCGGTCGTCGGCCATGACGAGCTCGAGCGGGAGCCCGCCGATCCCGCCGGCGCCGTTGATCTCTTCCTTCGCGATCTCGGCGCCGATCAGCCCGTGCTGGCCCCAGTCCACGAAGATGCCGGCCTGCGGCATGATGACGCCGAGACGCACCTTCTCGCCCGCGAGCTTCGCGCCGACGGCCGGCGTGATCAGGCTCGCCAGCAGCACCGCGACCAGGGCGACTCCCACCATCCAACGACGCATCCGGATCATGCAGGCTCCTCTCGGGTCGATCGCGCTCACGGGGCTCAGGCCACCGACAGCGCGAGCTGCTCGAGCTCCGTCACCCGCATCTCGCGCCCCATTCCCCAGCGATCGAGCGCCGCCATGACCTCTGCGAGCTTCTGGGGCGGATAGGGCGCGAAGACGAAGCGCTCACCGGCGCCCCACTGATCAACGCGCCACGGACGGTCGGCGAGCTCGGGCGGGATGCACTTCGTCCACAGCGGCCGATAGCGGTCGAGATCGCGGTCGAGCGCCTCGTCGGCGCGCGCGAGCGCCGTGAAGTAGCGGCGCAGGACGTCTCGATCGCTCGTCTCGTCGACCCACCAGAGCGTGTTGAACTCGCCCCCGAGGATTCTCCTTAGGCCCAGCTCCTCCGCCATGTAGATCTGCGGGTCGAGGAGACTCGCCGCCTCCACCTCACCCTTCAGCAGCGCGTCGAGCCCCCGACCGAAGCCCCCGACGGGCTCGATCTTGATGTCGACGAGCGGCAGGTAGCTCTCGAGACGATAGGGCACGTTGTAGTGGCTCCCGGCCATGAGGCCGACCGCGATGGGCACGCTGGCAAGATCCTCGGGCCGACCAATCGGCGAATCCGGACGGACGTAGATCCCGTGCCGCGCGATCCCGTACGCATCGGGCACGAACTTGCCCATGCCGGCGCCCGCGTTGCACACGCTGCCCCACGCGCACGCGTTGCCGATGGCCTGAGTACCTGCCAGAAATGGCTGATCTTGCGGCCGCGCCTTGTAGCCGCCGGCCCACGCTTTCATCTGACCGAGATAGACGTCCCACATCACTTCGGGATCGAGGCGGTGCTCGCAGAAGTACCCCTCTTCGAACGCGATCCACTCGTGCAGCCGCATGCCGGTGGGAAAGATACGGATCTTCGTCGGGGCGTCCATCGCAATTGGGCGACGGTAATACGCCGGACCGAGGCCTGTCAATCCAGGTGATATCATCGCGCACAATGTTCGCCCAGCAGCTCGTCAACGGGCTGATGCTCGGCGGCGCGTACGCCCTGGTCGCGATCGGTTACACGCTCATCTTCGGCGTGCTGAACCTGCTGCACCTGGCTCACGGCGAGGTGTTCATGGTCGGCGCGTACGTGGGTCTGGCGCTGGCGCTCGCCGGCTTTCCGCCGTGGGCAATCCTGGCCGGCGCCATGCTCGCCGCGGCCGCGCTCGGCGTCCTAGTCGAGCGCGTCGCGTTCCGCCCCGTGCGCAGCCGCGGAAGCCACGTCACGCCGCTGATCACGACGATCGCCGTCGGGCTCGTGCTGCAACACGTCGTGGTGAAGATCTTCGGCGCCGAGCCCGTGGCCTTCCCGGCGCCCTTCGCGTCGGCCGCGCTCGATCTCGGTCCGGTTACGCTCTCGACGCTCCAGCTGCTCATCCTGGGGACGTCCATCGTCTTGATGGTCGTGCTCGAGATATTCCTGCGCTCGACGCCGACCGGCATGGCGATCCGCGCCACCGCCGAGAACCAGACGGTCGCCGGACTCATGGGGATCAACGTGTCCCTCGCGATCGTGATCACCTTCGCGATCGCGTCGGCGCTGGCCGGGGCGGCCGGCGTGCTGCTCGCCTGGAACTTCACCGGGCTGAGCCCGTTCGTCGGCGTGAAGGTCGGCCTGAAGGGGCTCGCGATCATGCTGCTCGGCGGGCTCGGCAACGTCACAGGCGCGATGGCGGGCGGCCTGATCATCGGCGTCGTCGAGGTGATGAGCGTCGCGTATCTCGCGTCGTCCTACCGGGACGCGTTCGCGTTCGCCGTGATGATCCTGATCCTCCTCGTGCGACCAACCGGCCTCTTCGGCGCCCGCCTGCAGACGGGCTGAGGCGATCGTGCTGTCGGATCATACGGTCTCGATCCTGATCTTCGCCGGCATCGACGTGATCATGGCGCTGTCGTTCTATCTGCCGGCCTCGGCCGGGCAGCTCTCGGCGGGTCAGGGCGGCTTCATGGCGCTCGGCGCGTACACCGCGGCGTACCTCACCGTGCAGCACGGGACGCCGTTTCCGCTGGCGCTGGCGGCGGGCGGGCTCGTCGGCGGGCTCGTCGGGCTCGCGGTGGGCTTCCCGGCCCTTCGCCTGCGCGGGCTCTACCTCGTGCTCGTCACCTTCGGCTTCGGCGAGATGATCCGCGTCCTGTTCCTGAACGCGCCGGCCTTCGGCGGACCGGCCGGGTTCGCCGGCATCCCCCCGGCGACGACCGTCTGGCACGTCCTCGGGCTGCTGGTCGTCCTCCTCTACTTCTTCACGCGGCTCAGCGGCTCGCGCATGGGGCGCGCGTTCGCGGCGCTGCGCGACGACGAGGCGGCCGCCGAGGCGATGGGCGTGAACTCGACGTACGTGAAGCTGGCCGCCTTCGCGGCGGGCGGCGTGATCGCCGGGCTCGGCGGCGCCCTCTACGCCCACTACACGCTTTTCATCGATCCGGAGGCGTTCGGCGTCGGGCGCTCGCTCTTCGTGATGCTCTACGCGGTCTTCGGCGGCCTGGCGAGCTTCTGGGGCGCCGTCGCGGGCGCGGCGATCCTCTCGATCCTGCCCGAGCTCCTGCGCTGGGTGAAGGACTGGCGCGAGATCTTCTACGGCCTGCTCGTCCTGACCATGATGCTCGTGCGGCCGCAAGGGTTGCTCGACGCGGCCCTGCTGGCCCGGCTCTTCCCCCGCGGTGAGCGTGCCGCTGCTCGCGGTTGACGGGCTCTCGCGGAGCTTCGGGAAGCTCGTCGTCCTCTCGCAGCTCGATCTCTTGGTCGAGGCCGGCGGGATCCACGCGATCATCGGGCCGAACGGCGCCGGCAAGACGACGTTCTTCAATCTCGTGACGGGCGCCCTCGGTCCGGACGTGGGCCACATCCGCTTCGACGGAAGCGAGATCGTCGATCTGCCGTCCTATCGCAGAACGGCGCTCGGCATCTGCCGGACCTTCCAGAACATCCGGCTCTTCGGCTCGATGACGGTGCTCGACAACGTCCTGCTCGGGCTTCATTGCCGGACGCGCGGCGGTCTCTTGACGCCGCTGGTCGGCGTCCCGTTTCGCCGCCCGCGCGCCGAGGTGGGCGCGCGCGAACGCGCCGGGGAGATCCTCGAGCTCGTCGGCCTCGCCGGCACGGCCGCGCGATCGGCGGTCGAGCTGCCGTACGGCCAGCAGCGCCGGCTCGAGATCGCGCGCGCGCTCGCCAGCGCGCCCAAGCTCCTGCTGCTGGACGAGCCGTCCGCCGGCATGAACACCCAGGAGACGATCGAGCTCGAGGCGCTGATCGGAGAGGTCAACCGCCGCGGCGTGACGATCCTGTTGATCGAGCACAAGATGTCGCTGGTGATGAAGCTCTCGCGCGTCGTCACCGTGCTCAACTTCGGCCAGAAGATCGCCGAAGGTCCGCCCGCCGCCATTCAGCGCGATCCGCGAGTCATCGAGGCTTATCTTGGCAGTGAGTAGTCACGCTGTGCGTGCGCGAGAGGCGGCGAGCCATGCAGCCTAGTTCGGCTCACCTGCTCGAGGTCGAGGATTTGCACGTGAGCTACGGGCGGATTCGGGCCGTGCAGGGCGTAAGCCTGGCGGTGCCCGAGGCGGCGGTCGTGGCGTTGATCGGGGCCAACGGCGCGGGGAAGTCGACCTTGCTGCGCGCGATCTCGGGGATCGTGCGGCCGCGGCGGGGGACCGTGCGCTTTCGCGGCGAGAATCTGGTCGGGCTGCCGGTCCATCAGATCGCCCGGCGGCGGGTCATCCACGTGCCCGAGGGGCGCGGCATGCTGGCGCGCATGACCGTGCTCGAGAACCTCCGAATCGGCGGCTTCGCGCGGCGAGACGGGACGGACACCGCGACCGAGCTCGAGCGGGTCTTCCGGCTGTTTCCGGTGCTGCGGGAGCGCCGAGATCAGCCGGCCGGCAGTCTCAGCGGCGGCGAGCAGCAGATGCTGGCCATCGGCCGCGCGATGATGGCGGGCCCACGACTTCTGATGCTCGACGAGCCCTCGCTCGGCCTGGCGCCCCTCGTCGTGCGCGAGATCTTCCGGATCATCCCGCGGCTCACCGCGGAGGGCACCGCGGTGCTGCTGGTCGAGCAGAACGCGCGCATGGCGCTCCAGTGCGCGGCGCACGCCCACGTGCTGCAGACCGGGCAGGTCGTCCTCTCGGGGCGCGCGGCCGACCTGCTCGCCGCGCCGGAGGTCCAGCGCGCCTATCTCGGGGTGACCGAGACCTCGTGAGGTTCGACGACAAGGTGCGGCTGCTCTCGGAGCTGTATCGAGCCTTCAACCGGCGCGAGCTCGACCGAGTCCTGTCGGCCCTGAGCCCGAGCGTCCGCTGGCCGAACGTGCTCGAGAAGACCGAGCTGCGCGGCCACGCGGCGGTCCGCGCGTACTGGCAGAGGCAGCTCGAGACGATCGAGCCGCGCGTCGAGCCCGTCGAGTTCGAGGAGCGCCAGGGCTCGGTCGCCGTGCGCGTGCGGCAAATCGTCACGGTCAAGGCGACCGGGCAGGTCACCGAGTCGAGCGTCACTCACACGTACGCCTTCGACGAGGGCCTGGTGACGTCCATGGTGGTCTCGTAGGCGACTCCCGCGATGCCGGATCTGGCGTACCTGGTGTTTCTCGTCGCCGACGGGGCGCTGGCCGGATCGATCTACGCCCTTGTCGCGCTCGCCTTCGTGGTCGTCTACAAGGCCTCGCGCATGATCAACTTCGCCGTCGGCGAGTGGACGATGCTCGGCGCGCGGACGGCCGCGGCCGCGAGCCACACGATCGGGCTCGGGCCCGGCGGGGCCGTCGCCGTCGGCTGCGCCGGGGTGGTCGCGCTCGCGCTCCTCTTCAATCGGATCGTCCTGCGCCCGCTCTCGCGGAGCTCGCTGCTCTCGCTGATCATGCTCACGCTCGGAGTCGGCATCTTCATGCGAGGGGCCGCGACCGTCGTGTTCGCCGGCGTCCCCGCGCGGATCGCCTCGCCGTTTCCGCTCGACCCGCTCGTCGTCGCTGGTGTACCGCTCTCGGTCGACAAGATCGTGGCCGCGGTGATCGCCACCGCGTGCATCGCCGCGCTCAGCTGGTTTTTCCGCGGCAGCCGCACCGGCCTCGCGCTGCGCGCGGTCGCCAGCGATCAGCAGGTCGCGCTCGCGGTGGGGATCGACCTCCATCGGCACTTCGCGATCACCTGGGCCCTGGTCGGCGTGCTCTCGGTGCTGGCCGGCACCCTCTGGAGCTTCGTGTCGGGCGGCGGGTTCGGCATCGAGCTGCTGGGCTTCAAGGTGTTCCCGATCGTGATTCTCGGCGGCCTCGACAGCCTGGCGGGCACGATCGTCGGGGCCTTCGCCGTCGGAATCCTCGAGTCGCTCGTCGCCGGCTACGTCGATCCGATCGTCGGCGGCGGCTTCAGCCACGTCGCGTCGTACCTGGTGCTCATCGCGACGCTCTTCGTACGTCCGTTCGGGCTCTTCGGCCGACCCGACGTCGAGCGAGTCTGAGAAAGCGGGCTATCGCACTCGGCCGCCGGCGCCCCGAAGCCGCGGGTCCAGGACGTCCCGAAGCGCATCGCCCAGCATGTTGAAGCCGAACACCGCCATCGAGATGGCCAGCCCGGGGTAGATCGCGATCCACGGCGCGTCGAGGAAAAACGCGCGCCCAGAGCCCGAGAGCATCCCACCCCACGACGGATAGGGCGGCGGAACGCCGAAGCCGAGGAACGACAGCGCCGACTCGGCGAGGATGAACGCGCCGAGCCCGATGGTGGCCAGCACGATGATCGTCGCCGCCACGTTCGGGAGGATGTGGCGGATCATGATTCTGAGGTGCCCGGCCCCGAGGGCCCGGGCGGACTCGATGTACGCGTTCTGCACGACGCTGATCGTCGTTCCCCGGATGACCCGGGACGCGTTGGCGGCGCCCACCACGCCCAACGCGGCGGTGACGTTCACGAGTCCCGGCCCCAGCACAGCCATGATGGAGAGGATCACGACCAGGAACGGGAAGGACTGCCAGGCGTCGACGATCCTTTGAACGCAGAGGTCGAACCTCCCGCCGAAGTAGCCGCTGGTGATGCCGATGCAGGCCGCCAGCGCTTGGGCGATCAACACGGCGCCGAACCCGACGGTGACCGAGATCCGGGCTCCGTAGACCACCCGGCTCCACATGTCCCGCCCGAGATTGTCGGTGCCCATCCAGAACTGAGCCCCGGGAGGCTTCATGCGGGCGCCGCGAATGGTCTCGTCGTACGAGTAGCGCGTGATCCACGGGGCCAGAACGGCCATGAGGATCATCGCCAGCACGATCGCGCCGCCGAGGGCGCCCAGGGGCTTCTTGCAGCAGAAGCGCCACAGCGCCCGGAGCCCGGGTGCACCGATGGCCGTCCGGCGCCGGATTCGACGGTGTGCGGAGGGCGAGACCAGCGTCTCGACGCCGTTGGCCATCGCGTCAGTACCGGATTCGGGGGTCAAGGAACGCGTAGAACGCGTCAACGGTGAGGTTCATGACGACCACGACCGAGACGATGAGGAGGTTGATGCCCTGGATCACGGGATAGTCGCGCTGGTTGATGGCGTCGAAGAGGAATCGCCCCATGCCGGGCAGGCCGAAGATCGTCTCGAAGATCACGGTGCCGCCGAGGATCTGCGCGACCTGGATGCCGAGGACGGTGACGACGGGGATGAGGGCGTTCTTCAAGCTGTGCTTGAGCACCACGCAGCGCTCGCCGACTCCCTTCGCCCACGCGGTACGGACGTAGTCCTGGCGCAAGACGTCGAGCAGCATCGCGCGGGTGAGGCGCATGATCGCGGCGGCCGAAGCGAGGCCGAGGATCGCGGCCGGGAGGATGAACTGGGATACGTGCGCCCACAGGTCGACCGAGAACTCGGTGAACTGGATGGGCGGGCTCCAGCCCCACCAGATCGCGGGGAGCAGCACGGCGAGCGTGGCGATCCAGAACCCGGGCACCGAGAGTCCGAGAATGGCGAGGCTGCGTGTGATGTAATCGGCGAAGGAATCCTGTCGGACGGCGGCGACGATGCCGACGGGTAGCGCGATCGAGATCGAGAAGCAGAGAGCCAGCAGGCCCAGCTCGAGACTCACCGGCAGGCGTCGAGCCAGCTCTTCGATCACCGGCCGCTTGGTCCACAGCGACTCGCCGAGCTGACCCCGGACGACGCGTCCCGCCCAGTCGAAGTACTGCACGTAGATCGGCCGATCGAGCCCCAGCTTGGCCCGGAGATCGTCCAGATCCTTGCCGTAGGCCCGCTCGTCCAGCATGAGCTGGACCGCGTCGCCCGGGATCAGGCGCGGCAGCGAGAACACGCCGAGAGAGGCGATCACGAGCGAGGCGCTCGCGACCAGGAGCCGCCTCAGGACGTATTTGCGCAAGGTCTGCCCCTAGCGATCGAGCCAGAGCGCCGCGGACCGATTTCCGAAGTCGAAGCTGGAGTTCGGCACATAGTTCTTCACGTACGGCCGCCACGAGCCGGTGACCCCGACGGAGTAGAGGTAGACGTAATACTGCTGCTCGGCGGCATGGCGCTGGATGTCGAAGATGATCTTTCGGCGCGCCTCCAGATCCTTCGTTCTCATCTGCTCCTTCAGCATCGACACCATCCGGGCATCGGCGACGTGGCTCGAGTTGCGAGGCTGCTCCGGACTGTACATGCCGTACAGGGCGGTATGCGGCTCCCACGCGATGCTGAACGGGCCCATGGCCATGCCCTCGTACTTGCCGAGGAACGTCGTCCCCACGTACGCGCCGTACTCCTGGAGCTTCAGCTCGGCGTCGATGCCACTTTCCTTGAGCTGACGCTGGGCCATCTGGACGGCGTCGACGAGGTCGATACCATAGCCCGGGGTCGCGGTGAGCTGCGTCTTCAACCCGTTGGGGAAGCCGGCCTCGGCCAGGAGGCGTCGAGCCTCCTTCGGGTCATGGCGGTAATACTTCGCTCCGGGCCCGAGCTGATCGACGCGCGGCGACCAGTCGGTCAGGCCGCGGCCGATCGCGGGCGTCGGCTCGCCCTTGACGTAGACCGACTCGATGATCGCTTGCCGGTCGATGGCGTGAGAGATCGCCCGGCGCACGCGGACGTCGTTGAACGGCGGCTTGTCGGTGCGCATGTAGATGCCCTGGGTGACGTTGGACACCCAGTCGCGGTACATGAGCTGTGGTTGGCTCTTCTTCAGTGACTCCAGATCCTGTTGTCGGACGGCCCACTGGTGCCAGTTGCCGCAGTCGAGCTGTCCCGTACGGTAGGCGGCCAGTCCGGCGGCGGCGTCCTCCATCACGAGCCAGTCGACCCCGTCGACCCAGGGCTCGCCCGAACGGAAGTAGGTCGGGTTCCTCCGGAAGATGGTTTTCACGTTGGGATCGTAGCGCTCGAGCGTGAAGGGACCGGTCCCGATCGCGGACTCGGGCTTCTTGAGATCGCCGTACTTCTCGACCCCCTCGCGGGCGACGATCCAGGTGCCGGTCGGGTTCGCGAGCATGTTGACGAGCCAGACGAACGGCTCCTTCAAGCGGAACCGTACCGCGTAGCGATCGACGACTTCGACCCGGTCTACGGGATCGAGCATGAACTTGAGCGGATTCGTCGGCTCGGTGAGGAAGCGATCGAACGTGAACTTCACGTCCTCGGCGGTCAGCTCGCGACCGTTGACGGGCGGCTTGTTGTGCCACCGTACCCCCCGCCGAAGGTAGAAGACCACCGTGGTGTCGTCCAGCTCCTCCCACCGCTCGGCGAGGTCGGGCTCGACCGTGAAGGTACCGGGCGCCACCCCGACCTTGTGACGGACGAGCTTGCTGTGGACGAAGCTCAGCGTGGTGTTCGTCTTGAAGTTCAAGGTCTGATGCGGGTCGAAGTGGGGCGGGTCGTAGCCCCGCACGCGGAGGATGCCGCCGCGCTTGCCCTGCGCGTCGAGCCGGCGCGGTGCCAGCAGCGGCTCGGCCGATGCCGCGGCGCCGGCGGCGAGGCTGATCTTCAGCAGGTTTCGGCGGGTCAAGGTTCCCATGCAAGTCCTCCCCACCGGCCCTCGCCGGCTCGCGAAGTCAACGGGAGATCGAGCGGGTCTTGCGTGTGGTGTGGCGATGTCTACAGCGGCGCTACCGCGTCGTCAAGCGGGAAGTTTCGGCGCGCCGATCGAGGGCGCCTCAGGTCTCGAAAATTCGGTAGCCGCGCGCGTCGCTCTTCGCGCCGTCCTTGTAGTTCACTATCCGCTTGGGCGAGGCGTGTGTGCCGAGAAGGCGGAGCACCTCGTCCCCGACCACGCGGAAGCTGTGGGGGACTTGCGGCGGGATGGCGATCGTGTCGCCCTTGCGCAAGGTCACCCTGCTGTCCTCGCGGCCGTCGACCCACGCCTCGGCGACGCCGTCCAGGATGTGAAGGACCTCCATGTAGGGATGCGAGTGGACGGGCGCGACGTAGCCGGGCTCGGAGGTCTGGATGCCCGTGCGGATCGGGGTCGTCCCCTCGTCGTCGCCGAGAATCAGCTGGTAGACCGCGTCCGGCCCGAACTTCACGACCTCGGTCTCGTCGAGGCGAATGACCTTCAGCTCGTCCATGGCTCCCTCCGTGGCGTGTCTTGCCGCAGTCTCGCCCAGGTGGGGAGCAAAGCGCAAGCTATGCCATCATAGGCGCATGGCGCTGACCGCCGAGACCGTCAAGGCGAAGGCGCGCGAGCTCGGCGCCGACGGCGTCGGGATCGCCGACGCCTCCGTGCTCAACGCGCATCCGCCCGACCGCGCGTACCCGCAGATCCCGGCGCGCGTCTCGCCCGAGATCAAGAGCTGCGTCGCGTTCTTCAAGCGCATTCCGGCCGGCGCCTTCCGCGCGCTCGACAACGCGTGCATCCACCACGTCGACCAGCTCGTGCTGCGCGAGATGGACCGCGTCGGCTACCGGATCGGGCGCTTTCTCGAGGCGCACGACCACTGGGCGTTTCAGACGGCGGCGCAGGAGACCGTCTGGGAGATGAAGAGCGCCAGCTACGGCTATCTCTCGACGCGCCACGTCGCGATCGAAGCCGGCCTCGGCACGATCGGGTTCGAGCTCAATCTGCTCACGAAGGAAGCGGGGCCGCGCTGCTACACGACGGTCGTCCTCACCGACGCCGTGCTCGAGCCGGATGGCAAGATCACCGAGCAGCTCTGCATCGGCGAGCCCTGCTCGCGCTGCCTCTACTCGTGCCCGCCCGACGCCGTCCTGCACTGGGGGCTCGACAAGCGCCGCTGCGCGACGTTCGCGCAGGAGTTCGGCTTCTCGACGATCCTGCGCGTGTTCAGCGCCTTCGTCGGCGCCGACGGCGGTCGCGCGAAGCTCGAGACGCTCGCGGGCCACGAGTGGTTCGGCATCTGGCAGGGGCTCTTGCGCGTCGTCGGCGCGTTCGGCGACTGCCCGCGCTGTCTGGCCGTCTGTCCTGTCGGCGACGACTACAACCGGTTTCTCAAGGAGGCGCAGCGCGAGATCCCCGAGAAGACCGACGCGAAAGTGGCGCGCGCGCGCGAGCTGCTCGGTATCCGGCGGCGCGGCGAGCCGATCCGCGGCATGGCCGACGGGCGCGTCCGCTGGATCGGCGAGGCCGGCTATCGCCCGCCGGCCCGGCGCGCCGGGACCAGCGCGTGAGCCTCACCGCCGCCGCGGTCAAGGCCCGGGCGAAGGCGCTCGGCGCGGATCTGGTCGGCATCGCCCGCGGCGAGGTGCTGGACCATCACCCGCCCGACCCGGAGCGCCCGCAGACGCCGAGCCGCATCACGTCCGACGATTCGAAGTCGGTCATCGTCCTGGCGCGCCGGCTCCTCACCGGGATCAACCGGCTCCGTGGCCACGACGATCGGCACAAGCAGTACTCGACCGAGCTCGTGCTGACCGACCTCGAGGAGATCGAGCTGAAGCTCGTCTATTTCCTGGAGGACGCGGGCTTTCCGTCGATCACGGTGCCGCCGGTGCACTTCGACCCGCGCCACTACGATCCCAAGGGCGACACGCGCGGCCCGCTCTCGCTGGCGCACGCCGCCGTCGAGGCCGGGCTCGGCACGCTCGGCCTGAATCTCATGCTGCTGACACCGGAGTACGGCCCGCGCGTGATGCTCGGCGCCGTGCTCACGAGCGCCGAGCTCGAACCGGATCGTCCGCTCACCGAGGCGCTGTGCCTGGGCGAGGCGTGCGGCCGCTGCCTCCTCGCCTGCCCCGCCGACGCGATCGGCCAGTGGACGCTCGACAAGGAGCGCTGCGCCCCGCTCGCCTCGCCCTACGGGTTCACGTACCTGATGGGCCACGTCGAGCGCCTCGTGAAGGCTTCGCGCGAAGAGCAGCAGGCGCTCCTGAAGTCGAAGGAGTCGTTCATGAGCTGGCAGTCGATCCTGCGCGGTGTGGGCGTCTACTCGGGCTGCACGCGCTGCGTGGACGTCTGCCCGGTCGGGCGCGACTACGACGCGCATCTGCGCGACGCGCAGGATTCGATCGCCGAGCGGACGCCGGAGAAGGAGCGCCGCCTCTCGGAGATGGCGCGCCGGCGCGAGGCGGGGGATCTTGGGCCACACTATGCGCGCTCGGCGCGCTGGATCTCGGGGACGACGGGGCGCTAGCAACCGACACGGTCTCGGATCAGCGACGCTGACCGATCCAAGCGCCATGCTACGATCGCGCACGATGGCGCTGACCTATATCGCGCGGCCTCGGACTCAGAGGCGATCGAGTCGTCGAGTTCACGCTTGCGGACGGCACGGCCATCCGGCGCGACGTGTCGGAGTGCCGTATTCAGGTCGGGGGGCGAAGCGCCACCTCTCCGGTAGTGCTCGGAGGCCCCGCCGACGCGCCACTGCTCGGGGCGGTAACTCTCGAAACACTGGGGCTCATGGTGAACCCGCTGACTCGAGAGCTGCTCCCGATGCGCTCGCCGTTGTCGGGCCTCGCCGGCAGGAGCTGGTCGCCCGTGCTCCTTGCCGTTCTAGCGGCCGTTCGCGCTCAGACGGCGCTACAGAACGCATCACGCGAACGGATCGTCCTCCGCCCCCTCGCGCCAGACGTACTCCATGTTGCGCGCCGAGGTCAGCGCCATCTCGCGCCCGTGCATCCGGTCGATGAGGCTCAGCGCCATATCGATTCCCGCTGAGACGCCCGACGACGTCAGCACGTCGCCGTCATCCACCCAGCGCGCCTTGCGCCGCCAGAGCACGCGCGGCCCCTGCTGGGTCACCCAGTCCCACGCGATCTTGTTCGACGTCGCGGGCCGGCCGTCGAGCAGGCCCGTGCGCGCGAGCAGCGCCGAGCCCGTGCAGACGGTGGTCGTCACGCGCGCGCGCCGGCTGGCCGCGGTGAGCCGATCGAGGAACGCCCGGTCGTCGATGACGGTCCGCGTTCCGAAGCCGCCGGGGATCAGCAAGATGTCGTAGCCGGGCGCGTCGTCGAAGCTCCAGTCGGCCCAGCTCGACGGGCCTTCGCCGGCCTTGACCCGGCCGGCCTGGCTCGCCATCGAGAAGATCTCGAACAACGGGCGCCGTTTGCCGTCGGGCTGCACGATCCGGCACGACGCGAAGGCCTGCACCGGCCCGTACACGTCAAGGACCGTGAAGCCCTCGAACAGGGCCACCGCGACGCGCTGAAGCGCCGGTACGGTGCTCATGCGATCTCTCCGAGGAGGGGGACCTTCGCCTTGGCGTAGGTCAGCTTCTCCGTGATGCGGCCGTCCGTGACATGGATGATGTCGAGGCCCCGCCACGCCGCCGGGCCGCGCTTGGTCTCGAGGGTGCACTGCCAGCGGATCAGGGCCTTGCCGGCGGCAGCGTCGACGAAGAGGTCCTCGGTGTTGAAGCGGATCTTGCCGTAGTCGCCGCGGAACTGGGGCACGAAGGCCGCCCGGATCGCCGCGGCGCCGCGGTTGATCATGCCGGTGAACTCGTCGTACACGGCGTCGTCGGCCATGAACGACATCACGCCCTCCAGGTCGTCGCGATTGAACGCCTCGGTGAACTTGACCACCAGCTCCGCGAGCTTCTCGCGCTCCATGCTCGCCTCCTCGTCCCGCCGGTCGGGTCGGCCGCACCGCGATCCGGCGTGTCTGTCCGCCGCTGGTGACGATACCGCCTCGTTGCGGTTACCGCCACCCCTCACGCCGTTCCTACGCGCCGGTGGCATCGGCGTGCGAAGATTCTCTGCGGGAGGTACTGCCATGGCGATGGCGCAGTCGGGTCCCAGCTTCTTCGAGACGGTCAACTTGTACTTCGACAAGGCAGCTGCGCTCACCGACTATCCGCAGGGCCTCCTCGACCAGATCAAGGTCTGCAACTCGGTCTACGCCATCCAGTTCCCGATCCGGCGCAACGGCGGCTACGAGGTCATCTCCGCCTGGCGCGCCCAGCACAGTCATCACCGCGTGCCCGTGAAGGGCGGCATCCGCTACGCGTCGACAGTCGACGAGGACGAGATCAAGGCGCTCGCAGCGCTCATGACCTACAAATGCGCGATCGTCGACGTGCCGTTCGGCGGCGCCAAGGGCGGCGTCCGGATCGACACCAAGAAGTACACGGTGCAGGAGCTCGAGCAGATCACCCGGCGCTACACGGCCGAGCTCATCAAGAAGAACTTCATCGGCGCCGGCATCGACGTCCCCGCGCCCGACTACGGGACAGGCCCGCGGGAGATGGCGTGGATCTACGACACGTACTCGGCGTTCTATCCGGGCGCGATCGACGCGATGGCCTGCGTGACCGGCAAGCCCGTCACCCAGGGCGGCGTCCGCGGCCGGGTCGAGGCGACCGGCCGCGGCGTCTTCTTCGGGCTGCGCGAGGTGTGCAACCAGGTCGACGACATGAAGGCGCTGGGGCTCTCGCGCGGGCTCGAGGGCAAGCGCGTCATCGTGCAGGGCCTCGGCAACGTCGGCTACCACACCGCGAAGTTCTGCCAGGAGGCCGGCTGCCTGATCGTCGGCCTCTCCGAGCGCGAGGGCGGCATCTATCGCGCCGAGGGCCTCGACGTCGACGCGGTGGTCCAGTTCCAGAAGGAAACGAAGTCGATCGTGAACTTCCCGGGCGCCCGCAACATCACGCCGACCAACCTGACCCTGGAGGCCGACTGCGACATCCTGATCCCGGCGGCGCTCGAGGGCCAGCTCACGCGGGACAACGCCCCGAAGATCCGCGCGAGGATCGTCGCGGAAGCAGCGAACGGCCCGACGACGGCGGAGGCCGAGAAGATCCTGCTCGACCGCGGCGTCCTGATCGTGCCGGACATCTACCTGAACGCCGGCGGCGTCACAGTCTCGTACTTCGAGTGGATCAAGAACCTGTCGCACGTGCGGTTCGGCCGGGTCGGCAAGCGCTTCGAGGAAGCGTCGTTCGAGCGCATGCTGTCGGCGATCGAAAAGGCGACCGGACGGTCGTTCCCTCCCGAGGAGCGGCTGAAGATCGTGCGGGGCGCCGACGAGATCGACCTGGTCAACTCCGGGCTCGAGGAGACGATGATCACCGCGTACCATCAGGTCCACGAGCTGTGGAAGTTCACGCGGGCCGGCGATCTGCGGACGGCGGCGTTCCTCAGCGCGCTGAGGAAGGTCGCGGCCACCTATCTCGAGCTCGGCATCTTCCCGTAGTCGACGCGGTCCATCCGGCTAGTGGCGACACACGTCGTCCTCGTGCATCCCGAGATTCACTGGAACACCGGCAACGCCGGGCGGACGTGCCTCGCCGCCGGCGCCACACTGCATCTCATCGAGCCGCTGGGCTTTTCACTCGACGACCGCGAGGTGAAGCGCGCCGGCCTCGACTACTGGGAGCACATCGACTTGCGCGTGTGGCCAAGCTGGGACGCGTTCGAGCGCGAGCTGCCGGGGCTCGGCGAGCCCTACTTCTTCTCGACACGAGCGACGCGACTCGTCTGGGACGCGCCCCTCGGTGCCTCGAAGAGCGTCGTCCTCGTCTTTGGCCGCGAGACCGTCGGGCTGCCGGCCGAGCTTCACGAGCGCTATCGCGATCGGCTCGTTGCGCTGCCGATGCTGTCTGCGCGCGTCCGATCGCTCAATCTATCGACGAGCGTGGGGATCGCGGTGTACGAGGTGCTCCGTCAGCGCCGGTCGGTGGCCGATGATCCAGTCTAGGCGTGACGCCCGGCGCAAAACGCGCCGCGTCTGCCTCCTCGTCGCGATCGCGCTCGCGGTCCTGGCCCCGGCGGCCGAGGCCGGCGTCGGCTTGACCGAGATCGCGAGTAAGGACGGCGGAGGCGCCGTCACCGTGTACTACCCGTCCACCGGCGAGGCGAGGGAGCTCAAGCGAGGTCCGTTCACCTTCCAGATGGCCTGGGAGGGCGCGCCGGCTCGCGGCAACGGCCGGCTGATCGTCGTCTCCCACGGCTCGGGCGGCTCGCCCTGGGTGCACGCGAACCTGGCGCAGGCGTTGGTGGCCGATGGCTTCGTCGTCGCCATGCCAGCACACCGCGGCGACAACTACAAGGATCCAGGCACACCGGGGCCCGAGAGCTGGAAACAGCGGCCACTCGAGGTCTCGCGCGCCATCGACGTCGTCAGCCAGGATGCGCGCTTTCGCCCACTGCTCGCGCTGGACAAGGTCGGCATGTACGGCATGTCGGCCGGCGGCCACACGGCGCTGAGCCTGGCGGGTGGCCGGTGGTCGCCCGCGAGCTTCACCCGGCATTGCGAGTCCGACATCAGGGAAGATTTCCAGGCCTGCGTCGGCCTGGCCACTCAGCTGCGCGGCAATTTCCTCGATGGACCGAAGACGACGCTCGCCCTCTGGGTGATCCGCAGCCGATTCAAGGATGCGACGTGGCAGACGCACACCGACCCACGCATCGCCGCGATCGTGGCCGTCGTTCCGTATGCCGCCGATTTCGACATGGCCTCGCTGGCCGCGCCGCGCGTGCCGCTGGCGCTCGTGACCGCGCGGCACGACAAGTGGCTGGTGCCGCGCTTCCACGGCGACGCGGTGCTCGCGGCCTGCGCCTCGTGCGAGCGGCTGGCCGATTTCCCCACGGGCGGTCACGGGGCGCTGCTGTCGCCCATGCCGCCCGGGCTCACCGGCGTGGTCGGCGATCTACTGAACGATCCGCCGGGCTTCGACCGGGCCGAGACGTTCGCGGTCGACCACAAGGTCTCGGCGTACTTCCGCAAGCACCTGCTTCGCTAGCCGGTCCACTCGTACTTCTTCGCGGCCTTCTCGTTGAGCTCGGTGCCCCACCCCGGCGCCATCGGGATCGTCATGTGGCCGTCCTTGATCTCGGGCAGCGCCGTGAACAGCTCGTCGCGGTACGGCGTCTGCTCCGGATCGCTCTCCATGATCCGCACGTTGGACACCGAGGCGCAGAGGTTGAGGCTCTGGAAGGTGCTCAGATGGCCGTTGTAGTTGTGGGGCGCGATGTTCAGCTCGAACGTCTCGGCCAGGTCGGCCACCTTCTTCGCCGCCGAGAAGCCCTGCCATTGCACGTCGACCTTCACGACGTCCATCGCGTGCAGCTCGAAGTACGGCCGGTACTGCCGGACGGTCTGGAGCTGCTCGCCCGAGCAGATCGGCGCGCGGACAGACGATTTCAGCTGGGCCAGCGCGTGCGGGTCCTGGTTGTCGATCTCGAGCCAGAAGAGGTCGTAGGGCTCGAGTGCCCGGCCGACACGGATCGCCTCGCTCGGCTTGAAGTTGACGTTGATGTCGAGGCAGATGCCGATGTCTGGGCCGACCGCCTCCCGCATGGCCGAGATCTGGGCCACCGCCTGCTTCACGATGTCGCGTGACGCCACCTGGTCGTGGGGGCCGAGCCGGCCCTGCGCGATGGCGCGCGCCGGCTCGCCGGGCCAGATGATGTTGGTCTTGAATGCGGTGTAGCCGCGCGCGGGCGCCTCGCGCGCCGCGTCCGCCAGGTCTTGTAGCGTCTCGAGCGGCTTCACGCCGAGCAGCTTCCAGTTGTTCGCGCGATAGGTCGCCAGGTGCGACCAGTACACCCACTGGCGCTCGCGGTGCGGCCCGCCCATGAGCTTGTAGACCGGCACGTCCAGCGCCTTGCCGGCCAGGTCCCAGAGCGCCAGCTCGATCCCCGCGATCGCCTGCTGGGTCGCGCCGTACGGCGCCTGGCGGACGGCGCGGTAGAGGTCGATGTAGTGCTTCTCGACGGCCGTCGGGTCCTTGCCGATCAGGCGGTGCCCGAGATCCTGCACGAGACCGATCAGGCCGCGCGTGATGCCGTCCGAGCCGAACTCACTGTAGCCGGTGAGACCGGCGTCGGTGCGGATCGCGCAGAAGCACCACGGCCGCGGCGGCGTGAAGCCGTTGGACACCACGAACGTCTCGATCCTGGTGATCTTCATCTCAGTCCTCCCTTGGCCTGAAGCCCTTGACCGAGACGTACTGGTCGGGCCACGGCAGGTCCCATCCCTGCTCGTACGCGGCGTGCCGCGTCCAGTAGGGATCGTAGAGGTGGCCGCGGGCGAGCACGCAGAGGTCGGCGCGCCCCGCGACCAGGATACTGTTCACGTCGTCGTGGGAGGCGATGCCCCCGACGGTCATCGTCGGAATCTCGGCCTCGCACCGGATGCGGTCGCTGAACGGCGTCTGGTAGAGGCGGCCATACTGCGGCTGCTGATCGGGCACGGTCTGCCCGGTCGAGACCGTGACGATGTCGCACCCGTGCTCGCGCAGCCGGCGCGCGAAGTCCACCGCCTCGTCGAGCGCGAGCCCGCCCTCGGCCCAGTCGGTCGCCGAGATCTTCACCGACATCGGCCGGCCCGACGGCCAGACCGTCCGCACCGCGTCGAAGACCTCGAGCGGGTAGCGCGCGCGGTTGGCCGCCGAGCCTCCGTAGTCGTCGGTCCTCACGTTGGTCAAGGGCGAGATGAAGCTCGCCAGCAGATACCCATGGGCCATGTGGAGCTCGAGCATGTCGAAGCCCGCCTGCTCGGCCATGCGCGCGGCGCCGACGAACTGGTCGCGCACGCGCTGCATGTCCTCGCCGTCCATCGCCCTCGGCACCTGGCTGTAGGGATGATACGGGAGCGCGGAGGCGGAGATCAGGGGCCAGTTGCCCTCGGGCAGCGGCTCGTCCATGCCTTCCCAGAGACGACGCGTCGAGCCCTTGCGCCCGGCGTGCGCCAGCTGGAGCGCGATGCGCGCCGAGCTCGCCGTGTGGACGAAGTCGACCACGCGCTTCCACGCGAGGACGTGCTCCGGCCTGTACATGCCCGTGCAGCCCGGGGTGATTCGCCCCTCACGGCTCACGTCGGTCATCTCCGCGATGACGAGCGCCGCGCCCCCGATCGCGCGCGAGCCGAGGTTCACCAGATGCCAGTCGCCGGGCGTCCCGTCCTCGGCGGAGTACTGGCACATCGGCGAGACCACGATGCGGTTCGAGAGCACCATCTCACGAAGGCGGAACGGGGTGAACATCGGGGGCGGCGGGGGCGTGGCACGGATCGTCACGCGGCTTTGCTGCTCGGCCTGCGCGGCGAACCATCGGTCGACCGCCGTCACGAAGCGCGGGTCGCGAGTTCTCAGATTCTCGTGGGTCACGCGGAGGCTTCGCGTCAAGAGGCTCATCGCGAACTGGATGGGCTCGAGGCGGCCGTGATAGCGCTCGGCCTCTTCGAACCACTCGAGGCTCACCTGGGCCGCGCGCTGGAGGCGTTCGACCTCCGGCCGCCGGTCCTCCTCGTAGGCCGCCAGCGCCTTCTCGACCTCGCCGTGGCTCTGGAGCGCGCGCGCGAGCGCGATCGCGTCCTCGAGCGCGAGCTTCGTCCCCGAGCCGATCGAGAAGTGCGCGGTGTGCGCCGCGTCGCCCACCAGCACGACGTTCCCGTGCCGCCACGAGCCGTTGCGCACCGTCGGGAAGCTGCGCCAGAGCGAGCGGTTCTTCAGGAGCCGGTGGCCCTGGAGCTCCTCGGCGAAGAGGCGCTCGCAGAAGGCCAGGGTCTGGTCCTCGTCGGCCCGATCGAGACCCGCGCGGCGCCAGGTGGCCTCGGTCGTCTCGAGGATGAACGTCGACATGGACGCGTCGTACCGGTAGGCGTGGACGCGCCAGAGCCCGTGCGCGCTCTCCTTGAACAGGAACGTGAACGCCGGGTACGGAAACGTCGTGCCGAGCCAGACGAACTTGTTGGGTCGCCAGTCGATCTCGGGCCGGAAGTGCGCGGCGTACCGGCTGCGGACGACGCTGTTCACGCCGTCGGCGCCCAGCACGAGGTCGGCTTCGGCGTACTCGGCCACGTCGCCGATCTCGCGCTGGAACTCGAGCCTGACCCCGAGCTCGGCGCAGCGCCGCTGCAGGATGTCGAGCAGCACCTGGCGCGACATGCCGGCGAACCCGTGCCCGGCCGAGGTGAGCACCTGGCCTCGGTAGTGGATGTCGATGTCGTCCCAGTGGGCGAAGTGGCTCGTGATCTCGGCGTGGCTCTCGCGGTCGGCCTCGGCCACGTGCTCGAGCGTCGCGTCGGAGAACACGACGCCGAAGCCGAACGTGTCGTCGGGCCGGTTCCGCTCGACGACGGTGATGTCGTGGGTGGGGTCCGACTTCTTCATGAGCAGGCTGAAGTAGAGCCCGGCCGGGCCGCCCCCGATCGCGACGATCCTCATCGCCTCGATTCTAAGGCCAGGCGGCTCTAAGGCCAGGCCGCGCGCTTCCGGAGGCGCTGAGTCGCTTTCCGCTTGCAGTCTTCGCACGATCCGGGTACACGCATGGAGATATGGCGGCCCTGGCGCGTCCCGGCCCGAGCGCGTGGCGGCGCCGCGTGAGCCTGCTGGTCGCGGGCGCCTTCGTCGCGTTCCTCGCGGCGCAGGCGCCCCACCTCGTCCACCACTTCTTCGAGCCGGAGCACGTCAACGACGAGTGCCCGTTCGCCGCCAACGGCGAGCGGACGGGAGGCCTCGAGACTCGGCCCGTCACCCTTGCGGCGATCGCGGACGTCTCGATCCCGTGGCTGGGGGTCGCGTTCCTCGCGCCCCCGAGCATCGCCCCGGACGTCTCGCGCGGCCGCGCCCCGCCCGCCCCGACCTCCTGACCGCGCGCTAGACAACCCGGCCTCGCCCTCGACGGGCGCCGTCCGTCCGCACGTGCGTCCGCACGGACGAGGTCGCGGCACCGGTCTCTCACCACGTACAGGAGGTGGGCATGCGAACCCTCGTCACTCTCGCTGTCCTCGCGTGCTCCCTGGCCGCCGCGCTCTGTCCGAGCGCGGCGCGCGCCCAGGGGCTCAGCGCCGAGGAAGCGCAAGCGCTCAGGGAAGAAGTTCGTCGTCTCAACGAGCGGTTGAACCGGCTCGAGCAGGCGGGGCAGCCGCGCGTGGTCCCGACGGCTCCGACGACGCCGGTCACCGCGGCGCCGCCCGCCGCGCCCGCGAGCGCGATCAGCGCGCAGGTCACGGCGCCGGGCGAGAAGGAGGTCGAGCTCCGCGACAATATCTTGCAAACGATCGGGCTGCCCAAGCCCGAGGTCGGCGGCTTCCGCTTCACCGGCTTCTTCGTCGGATCCGCGAACTTCATGACGCACGCTCAGTTCGTGCCGGAGTTCGCCGGCGGCGCGCCGGCTCAATCGGAGCCGGGCAGCCTCAACTTCCGCTTCGACAAGTTCGGCTTCGGGGTCAGCAGGTCGTTCGCCGATTGGCTGCACGCCGGCGCCGCCGTCGAGATCGAAAGCCATGCCGACAAGCACAGCCATCTGATCGATCCGGGCACCACGAACCGCATGGGCTGCCCGTCCGGCGTCGCCTGCGAGCGCTTCGGCGCCGAGACCCCGACGGTGGACGCGACGCTCGACAAGTTCAACCTGACCGTGGTCGCGCCGATCGGCAACGGCCTGGCGATCTCGCTGGCCCGCTTCGACATGCCATTCGGCTTCGAGCGCCACGACGAGATCTTGAACCTCACGGCGACCACGTCGGAGGTGTTCCGGTACGGTCGGCCCCAGCGGGGTACCGGTTTCAACCTCGCCTATCCGTTCGCGCCGTGGCTCGACGCGCAGGCGTGGGTCGTGAACCGCTGGGAGAGCGAGACCACGCACGATCCGTTCGACGACAACAACAAGGACAAGAGCTACGGCGGCCGCATCGGCTTCACGCCCATCTCGCGCGACGGCATCCTCAACTTCGGCATCGGCGGCTTCTGGGGGCCGGAGCAGGCCAGCGACAACGGCGATCCGCGCTGGGTCATCGACGTCGACGCGACCTGGCAGCCCACCCGCCGTCTGCTGGTCGCCGGCGAGTTCGTCTACGGCGGCGAGGAGAACGTGAGCACGCGCACCGTCGGCCGCCCGGTCGACATGCCGCAGCGCATCCGCGAGGACCGCAACTGGCTCGGCTTCTACGTGCTGGGCTACTACGAGCTCGAGAAGTGGCTGGGCCTCACGACGCGCTACGGATACTTCAACGACTACGACGCGAGCCGCACCGGCGTGCGGCAGGAGCTCCACTCGTTCACGATCGCGCCGGTGTTCCACCTCTCACGGCTGATCCCGGATCTCAAGCCCACGGGCGTCTTCTTCTCACGCAGCCTGGTGCCGATCGACTGGGTCAACGTGAAGCTCGAGTACCGGCTGAACTACTCGACCCGCAACGCCTTCTCGGACAGCAAGCCGAATTCGGCGATCCTCGAGGGCAGTGACACGAGCCACCAGGTGCAGCTCCAGGTCAACGTGAACTTCTGAGGCGGGCGAGGCGCGCCTTCCCAACAGGAGCAGATCCGTATGCTGGGCATCCGACTCTCACGGCTTCCGGTCAGCGCGAAGATTTTCTGCACGCTGTATTTGCTGGGTATCGGCTGCGGCGCCATCGCGGCGATGGGTCAGGCGGCGACGGCGGTGGGCCTCACTCCGGCCGACGTGCAGGCGAGCTTCGCGCGCGAGATGCCCATGACCTCCCTCGGTCCGAGCGGCCACGGCCAGCACCAGTCGGCCGAGAGGGAGATCAGCATCGGCGACATCAGCAGCGTGGCCAAGGTCTGGGTCAGGACGCCGCTCCTGATCCAGACCAGCCACACGCATCTGTTCGGCCAGACCTTGATCGCCGGGCTGCTCGGGCTCATCTTCCTGTTCTCGTCTCTCGGGGAGCGGGTCAAGTCCGCGATCCTGGCGCTCCCGTTCGTCGGCACCCTCATCGACATCGGCGGGATGTGGCTCACGCGCTTCGTGTGGGCGCCCCTATCCGTCCTCGTCATCGCCGGGGGCACCCTCTTCGCCCTCGGCTACACGCTCATCACCCTGATCGCGCTGTACGAGCTCTGGCTCAAGAAGGAGACAACCGCATGAGATACGTCATCGTCACGCTGGCGCTGGCCCTGGCACTCACGAGCCCGGCGCTGGCGCACTTGACTCCTCCCGTCGTGCTCGTGAGCGACCGCGACGCGGTCGTGTCGCTCCTGCCCGGCGCGCGCCGCTTCTTCGTGCGCGAGGTGCGGCTCGGCGACAAGGAGAAGGCCGCGATCAAGCAGGCGTCCGGCTGGACCCCGGAGGAGGATTTCTACCGCTTCTACATCGGACGCGACGATCAGGGACGGATGGTCGGCGCGCTCGTCTTCGTCGGCGACGCGACGATCCACGGCAGTGTCCGGGTCGCCACCGCGTTCGACCGGGACGGCAAGGTGCGCGGGGCGAGCGTGGTCGAGCTGACCGAGGAAACCTATCCATGGGTCAAGCCGCTCATCGACGAGGAGTTCACCCGAGACTGGGTCGGCCACGACAGCCAGAGCCGCTTCGCCCTGTCCGATCGCCTCGCGCGCGCGCGCCGCAACTCGATGACCCAGTTCTACGGCAACGTCATCGCGAACCTCGTCCGGCGCGCCGCCATCCTCTACGACTACGGCGTGCGCCCGTCCGGCAGCGCGATGCTGCAGTAAGCCGCGCGGAGTCGGTATGCGCTGGCGAGTGAGGCGCGGGTGGCCTGCGCGGTCTGACGGAGCACGGCCAGAAGCTCTAGGCACTACCCGCCTCTCGCGTGATGACCTCACCAGATGGAAGGTAACGTCCTCCGCGAGACGCTCTTCGCCAGCCACTGACCCCACACGGCACCGAGCCTGATTGACAGTTCTCGGCGCGGGCGGGCATAGTCGCCGCAGATGAGGCGGCGCGATCGACGGCAGGTCGGGGGCGCCTGATGGCGAAGACCGTCTTTCGCGAGTACGACCAGCAGGCCCTCGACGCCGAGTACAACAACCGCGAGAAGGTCCGGGACAGCGCCGACTGGCTCTCGCGCTACGCGATCGCCAGCGCCGAGACGCGCGCCGCGCTCGACTGCCGGCTCGACCTCGCCTACGGCGCGCATCCCGGCGAGCGCCTCGACGTCTTCCCGGCGCGCCACGGGCCCGCGCCGGTTCACGTGTTCGTCCACGGCGGCTACTGGCATCGGCTGGACAAGTCCGACTCGAGCTTCGTCGCGCGCGCCGTTCATCCATCGGGTGTCGCGGTCGTCGTGATCAACTACGCGCTGATCCCCACGGTCGACATGGACGAGCTCGTGCGCCAGTGCCGCGCGTCGATCGTCTGGGTCCATCGCCACGCCGCCTCGTTCGGGGGCGATCCGAACCGGATCTTCGTGTCCGGACACTCCGCCGGCGGGCACCTGGCCGCGATGCTGATGTCGACCGACTGGAGCGCGTTCGCGGGGCTGCCCGCCGACGTCATCAAGGCCGGCTGCGGCATCAGCGGGCTCTACGACCTCGAGCCGATCCGCCTCTCGTACCTCAACGAGTTCCTGAAGCTCACGCCCGAGTCGGCGCGCCAGCTGAGCCCCGTGCACTGCCCGCCGCCGCGCTCCGGGCCGCTCCTGCTCGCCGTCGGAGGGCTCGAAGGCCCGGAGTATCACCGCCAGGGCGAGGAGCTTGCCGCGGTGTGGCGGACGAAGCGGCTGCCCTGCCAGACGCTCGACATGGCCGGCCTGCACCACTTCTCGATCCTCGCCGAGCTCGAGGACCCGGGCACCACCTTGAGCCGCCTGCTGCTGCGGCAGATGGGCTTCCGCTGAGGCGTAGAATCGAGTGGATGGCCGATTTCCTCCCCTTCGTCCGCCGCTGGTTCGATGACACGTTCGCCGAGGCGACCCGCGCTCAGCGCGAGGGCTGGGACGCGATCGCCTCCGGTCGCGACACCCTGATCGTCGCCCCGACCGGCTCGGGCAAGACTCTCGCCGCGTTCCTTTCGGCCATCGACCATCTCTGTCGATTGGGCCTGGATCGGCAGCTAGAAGACCGGGTCTACGTCGTCTACGTCTCGCCGCTGCGCGCGCTCAACAACGATATCGAGAAGAACCTGCGCGCGCCCCTCGCGGGGATCCGCGCCGCGGCGGCCGCCCAGGAGCTCAAGCTGCCGGAGATCCGCGTGGCCGTGCGCACCGGTGACACCCTGGCCGCGCAGCGGCAGGCGATGACGCGACGGCCGCCGCACGTGCTGATCACGACGCCCGAGTCGCTGTTCATCCTGCTCACGAGCGAGCGGTTCCGTCCGGCGCTGGCCCACACCCGCTACCTGATCGTGGACGAGATCCACGCGCTGATGGGATCGAAGCGCGGGGCCCATCTGGCGCTCTCGCTCGAGCGCCTGCAGGCGCTCGTGGAGGCGCGCGACGGGGCCGGACGCCCGCAGCGGATCGGCTGCTCGGCGACGGTGAGCCCGATCGAGTCCGCGCGCGCCTTCCTGACCGGGGCCACCTCGACGGACGCGGTGACGGTCGACGCCGGCTTCGCACGCGATCTGGATCTTCAGGTGATCGCGCCGGTCGACGACTTCCTGACGGCGCCGAGCGACACCATCTGGGAAGCCGCGCTCCAGCAGATCGCCGAGCTGGTCCAGGCGCACCGCACGACGCTCGTCTTCGCCCAGAGCCGCCGCGCCGCCGAGCGCCTGGCGCGAGACCTGAACGACCGCATCCCAGACGGCAAGGTCGCGGCGCATCACGGCTCGCTGTCGCGCCGCGCGCGGCTCGAAGCCGAGAACCGGCTGAAGGACGGCGAGCTGCAGGCACTCGTCGCCACGTCGTCCCTCGAGCTCGGGATCGACGTCGGCGCAATCGATCTAGTGGTGCAGCTCCAGTCGCCGCGCAACATCGCCGCGGCTCTCCAGCGGGTCGGCCGCGCCGGCCACCTGCTGAGCCGCACCTCGAAGGGCCGGATCGTCGTGACCAAGGGCGAGGAGCTGCTCGAGGCGGCGGCGGTCGTGCGCTCGATCCACGAGCGCCACCTGGACCGGGTCGTCATGCCCGACGCCCCGCTCGACGTGCTGGCCCAGCAGATCGTCGCGGCCGTCGCCGCCGAGTCGTTGACGGTCGACGCCCTGCACGCGCGCCTGGTCAACGCCGCACCGTACCGTGAGCTGTCGCGCGACGCCCTGGTGGCGGTCATCCGATCGCTCGCCGAGCCCTTGCCGGCCGAGGTCAAGGGCGCGGCGCCGCGGATCCTGTGGGACCGCGTCAACGACCGGCTGCACGCGCGCCGGGGCAGCCGGTTCCTGGCGGTCACCTCCGGCGGCACCATCCCTGACAACGGCCTCTACGACGTCTTCGTCGCCGAGACCGACCTGAAGGTCGGCACGCTCGACGAGGAGTTCGTGACCGAGAGCCTGCCCGGCGATGTGTTCCTGCTCGGGTCGCACTCCTGGAAGATCGTCAAGGTGCGCGCCGATCGCGTGCTGGTCGAGGACGCGCAGGGCATGTCGCCCACGATCCCGTTCTGGAAGGGCGAGCATCCCTCGCGCTCGTGGGAGCTCGGTACGGCGGTCGGGCGGCTGCGGCGCGACGCCGCCGAGCGGCTGGACCGGCCCGACTTCGCGGAGTGGGCAGCGGCCACGTGCGGCCTCGACACCCGCGCCGCCTCGGCGATGCGCGCCTGGCTCGTGAAGGCCGGGGAGGTGCTCGGCGGTGTGCCGGACGATCAGGGGATCGTCGTCGAGTCGTTCTCCGACGAGATGGGCGGCCGTCACGCGATGATCCACTCGGTCTTCGGCATGCGGATCAACGGCGCGTGGGGCATGGTCCTGAAAGAAAAGCTGCGGCGCGTCGGGCTCGTCGCCGAGGCGAGCCACGTGGACGACGGCATCCTCCTGTCGTTCGCGCCGGGCCAGGTGCCGCCGGCCCCCGAGCGCCTGATCACGTTCGTCGCGCCCGAGGAGGTCGACACGCTCCTCGGCAAAGCCCTCATCGGCACGCCGCTCTTCGGCACGCGGTTCCGCCACTGCGCGATCCGCGCACTCTTCATCCCGCGCATGTCCCGCGGCCAGCGCACGCCCGCTTACCTCCAGCGGCTCAAGGGCGACGCCCTGCTCGAGGCGGTCGGCGGCCAGGCCGAGTTCCCGATCGTGGCCGAGGCGCTTCGCGAGTGCTTCCACGACGCGCTCGACGCGACCCGGCTGCGCCGGCTGCTCGAGCGCGTGCACGACGGCGAGATGTGGCGCCGGCACGTGGACACGCCGCTCCCGTCGCCGTTCGTCTACCCGCTGCTGCTCGCGTGGGACTGGGCGTACCTGGGCGCCGGCCACGCCGAGGAGCGGCGCAGCGACGCGGTCACCATGCGGAAGGCGTGGTCCGTGGCCCCCGGCCCGCTCCGGCCGGAGCTCGTCGCGGCGGTCGAGGCGCAGCTGCAAAAGACGGCGCCCGAGCGCCGCGCTCGGGACGCGAACGAGCTGGCGGGGATCCTCGACGATCTCGGCGACCTGACCGACACGGAGATCGTCGAGCGCGTGGCGGCGGCGGACGGCCCGGCGCTGGTCGGCGCGCTCGCGGCGGAGCGGCGGGTCGCCGCGCTGGATTTCGCGAGCGGGCGCCGCGCGTGGGTCGCGGCCACCGATCTGGCGCTGTACCGGTCGCTGGCCACGGCCGAGGGGCTCGAGCGGCTGGCGCTGCGCCTGCTGCGCACGCGCGGGCCGATCACGGCGGCGTGGCTCGCCGAGCGCTACGGTCTGGCCCTCGAGCACGCGACGAGCGCCCTCGAGCGGCTGGCCGGGCGCGGGCTCGTTCGTCAGGGCAGCTATCTCGCCGACACGGCCGCGCCGCAGTTCGTCCACATCGCGGTGCTCGACGAGATCCAGCGCCGGCAGGTCCACGCGCGCCGTGTCCCGCGGCCCGTGGCCTCGGCCGAGCAGTTCTCGGCGTTCCAGCTGCGCCGCCATCATCTCCATCCCGACCATCGCCTGATCGGACCGCCCGGCGTCCTCGCCGCGCTCGAGCTCTTGCAGGGCGAAGACTTGCCGGTGCGCGTCTGGGAGCAAGATCTCCTGCCGGCGCGCGTGGAGAGCTACGAGCGCGAGTGGCTGGATCGGCTGGGGCTCGCCGGCGAGATGGTGTGGACGGTGTTCGATCGCGCCGCGAGCGACCGCGGGCGGTCGACCCGGGTGGGCGCCGCGCTGCGCGAGAACGTCGGCTGGCTCCGCGAAGGCTCGGCGGCGCCGCCGGAGATGGACCCGCGGATCAAGAACGTATTCCTGCATCTCCAGCTGCGCGGCGCCTCGTTCGCTCAGGACCTCGCGCGCGCGACCGGCCTGGCGACACCGGAGGTGCTCGCGGCGCTCTGGGAGCTCTTCTGGGCGGGGATGGTGACCCCCGACACGTTCAGCGCGATCGTGGCCGGTATGACGCCGCCTCGTCGCGTGCCCGACGGGGGGCCGCAGCGCCGTCGGCGGCGCGGGCAGGCCCGCGGCGTGCTGCCGCGGCTGCCGGTGATCGGCCGCTGGAGCGTGCTCGGAGACGACGAGCGGCTCTCGCCCGAGGAGCGCGAGGAAGCGCGGGCTCAGCTCCTGCTGGCGCGCTACGGCGTCGTCGCGCGCGAGCTCGCCAGGGGCGACTGGGCGACGATGCGCCACACCTTGCTGCGCATGGAGTACGGGGGCGAAGTCGTGCGCGGCTACTTCGTCGCCGGCCTGTCGGGCGAGCAGTACGCGCTCGCCGAAGCGCTCGCCGATCTCGACGCCCCCAGTCGGCGCGCCGAGCCGCACGTGCTGGTGAACATGATCGACCCGGCGAACCTGTGGGGCCGCATCTTCGCGCTGTCGCGGCTGGACGGCTCGCGCGTGACGGCACCCCGGCTGCCTCAGAACTGGCTGGTGTTCCGCCAGGGCCGGCCGCGACTGCTCGCCGAGGCCTACGGTCGCGAGCTCACGCCCCTGGCCGGCTGGGAGGACGTGGATCTGCCGGGCACGATCGCGGCACTCCAGGCGCTGATGGAGCGTCCGATCTTGCAGAGGCCGGTGCGCCGCCTCGAGATCACGAGCTGGAACGGGAGCCCGGTGCGCGGCAGCGCGATCTTCGAGGCGCTCGTGGCGGCCGGCTTCAGCGCCGATGGCGGCCGGCTGTCGTGGGACGGCTATCCCGGACCGCGCTCCGCGAGGTGAGCGCCCGATGAGCGGCCGCTTGAGCGGCAAGATCGCGATCGTCACCGGCGCCGGCTCGCGCGGCCCGGGCCTGGGCAACGGCAAGGCCACCGCCATCCTCTTCGCGCGCGAGGGCGCGAAGGTGCTCTGCGTCGACCAGATGAAGGAGCGCGCCGAGGAGACCGTCGCGGCGATCCGTGCCGAGGGCGGCGAGACGACGGCCCACGCCGCCGACGTCACGCGCGCGGCCGAGTGCGCCGCGATGGTCAGGGCTGCGGTGGACCGCTGGGGGGGCGTCGACATCCTCCACAATAACGTGGGCATCGAGTCGCGCAAGGGCCTGCTCGACACCACCGAGGAAGAGTGGGACCGCGTCATCGCGGTCGACCTCAAGTCGATGTTCCTCGCCACGCAGGCCGCCGTGCCCGCGATGGCCCGCCGCGGCGGCGGCGCCGTGATCTGCGTGTCGTCGATCGCGGGACTGCGCGGGTACGGCCGCACCGCGTACGCGACCGCCAAGGCGGGCGTGATTGGCGCGCCCGGGCCGGTCTGGACGCCGATGGTTCAGGATCTCGGCCCCGAGGCGCGCGAGCGGCGACGGCGCGCCAGCCCGCTCGGGACCGAAGGCAGCGGCTGGGACATCGGCTGGGGCGCCGTCTACCTCGCGAGCGACGAGGCGCGCTGGGTCACCGGGCAAACCCTCATCATCGACGCCGGGCTCACCGTGACCACACCGGAGGGCTCGCTTGGCGCCTCGCAGTGAGCTCCCGGTGACGGCGCGCGCGATCGCGCTCGCTCTCCTCGTCCTCTTCGTCGCGGGGTGCGCGAAGGGCGGCACGATCGAATGGGAGAGTGCGGTGGAGCGGGGCCATCCGCTCGTCGGGCGGATCTGGGACGTGAAGGCCGGGACGTTCATCGCGGAAGACACGCTGGTGGCGCGGCTCGTGGCGAGCCGGTTCGTGCTGCTGGGAGAGCGCCACGACAACGCGGATCACCACGCGCTGCAGGCGAAGCTGGTCCGCGCGATGTTCGAGGCTGGCCGGCGCCCGGCGCTCGGCTTCGAGATGCTCGCGACCGACGACGCGCCGGCGATCTCGCGCTACCTGGCGCGCAGCCCCCGGGACGCCGCGGGGCTCGGCGACGCGGTGAACTGGTCGCGCTCGGGCTGGCCCGAGTGGCGGCTCTACCAGCCGATCGCGCAGGCGGCCCTCGACGCGAACGTGCCGATCGTCGCCACCAACCTCTCGAAGGCCGCCACCGACGCCGTCCGCCGCAACGGACTTCCAGGACTCGGGCCGGCGCTCACGACCCAGCTGCGTCTGGCGGAGCCGACGCCGGAGACGCGGCTCGCCTTGACGCGCGAGCTCCAGGAATCGCACTGCGGCCAGGTCCCCGACAACACGATCGATCGGATGGCGGACATCCAGTGGGCGCGCGACGCGCGCATCGCCGCGAGCCTGGCGCGCGGCGGCCTGCGAGACGGCGCCGTGCTCATCGCGGGCGCCGGGCACGTCCGGCGCGACCGCGGGGTGCCCGTGCACCTGGCGCGTCAGGCGCCGGACGCCTCGATCGCGAGCGTCGCGTTCGTCGAGGTCGACGCGACCGGCCTGAAGCCCGGCGACTACGCGAAACGGTTTGGAAGCGACGCGCTGCCGTTCGACTACGTGTGGTTCACGCCGAAGGTCGACGACGCCGATCCGTGCGAGAAGCTCCGGAAGGCGACGGAGACGGAGACGATCGGGAAGTGATCGCGGCCAAGCGCATCTACGACCCGCCGAGCGCGTCGGAGGGCACGCGCGTCCTCATCATGCGCCTCTGGCCGCGCGGCATCCGCAAGAGTCGGGTCGACCTGTGGCTCAAGGAGCTGGGCCCCGTCCTTCCCCTGCTCCGCGCGTTCCGCGGTGGCGAGGTCGACTGGGCCGAGTACAGGCGCCGCTATCTCGCCGGACTCGCGCGGCCCGAGGCGCAGGCGCAGCTGGCGCAGGTCGACGCCGCCGCGAAGGACGGCCCGGTCACCCTGTTCTGCGGCTGTCCCGACGAGAGTCGCTGTCACCGGTCGCTGCTGCACGCCTATCTGCTAGACTCACCCGCGTCACGCGGGAGCAGGCGCGCGCCCACGCCACGCCGTCGGGCGCGCACGGGAGGTGCGAGATGACGAAAGCGGGGTCGAAGAAGATGCGGGCGTACGTGCTGATCGAGACCGCGCCGGGCAAGACGAAGGCCGTCAAGAAAGAGCTGGCGGCGATCGAGGGGAGCGACTCGACGGTCGCCAACCTCGATGCGGTCACGGGACCGTTCGACTTCATCGCCGTGGTCGAGGGGCCGACGCTCGACGCCGTCGGCCGGCTCGTCACCGACGAGATCGGCTCGATCGACGGGGTGACGCGGACCACGACGTGCCTCGCGGTGGCGATCGGCTAGGACCAGCCCTTCTGGTGACGCGCCCGACCGTTCTCGTCTACCACGCCGACCCGCGCTACGCGGAGCTCACGCGCGTTCCGAAGCGCGGCGCGCTCGTCTGCACCGCCGCCACCCCGCGCGAGGCCGCCGAGCCGATCGCCGAGGCCGAGGTCCTCTACGCGTGGAAATTCCCGCCGCAGCTCTACGCGAAGGCCGGGCGCCTCAAGTGGCTGCAGGTGATGGGCGCCGGCGTCGACTGGGCGCTGGTGCCCGAGCTGCCGGCCGGCGTACAGATCACGCGCGCGCCCGGGATCTTCGGGCCGTGGATGGCCGAGTACGTCGTCGCCTGGTGCTCGTGGGTGACCCAGCGGATGCGCGTCTATCGCGACGCGCAGCGTCAGCGCCGCTGGCTCGACCACGTGCTCCCCGACCGCCTGTTCGGCAAGACCCTGACGATCGTGGGCCTCGGCGACATCGGGCGGGACATCGCGCGCGTGGCGCGGGGGCTGGGGATGCGCGTGCTCGGCGTCACGCGGCGCGGCCGTCCGGTGCGGGAGGCGGCCCGCGTCTATCCGGTGAGCTCGATGGCGCGCGCCCTCGGCGAGGCCGACTTCGTCGTCGTGCTCCTGCCCCTCACCCCCGAGACGCGCGGGATCATCGGCGCGGCCGCGCTCGACGCGATGAAGCCGAGCGCCTGGCTCATCAACATCGCGCGCGGTGCCGTGGTCGACGAGTCGGCCCTGCTGGGGGCGCTCGAGCGCAAGCAGATCGCCGGCGCCGTGCTCGACGTCTTCGATCGCGAGCCGCTGCCGCCGAGCCACCCGCTGTGGAAGCTCGACAACGTCGTGGTGACGCCGCACATCTCGGGGCCGAGCACGCCCGACGAGATCGCGCCCGTCTTCAACGACAACCTCGCCCGCTATCTGGCCGGCCGCCCGCTGCGCCACGTGGTCGACCGCGAGCGGGGCTACTGACGATGCCGTCCCGGCGCAGCGCCATCGCCATGTCCGAGCCGGAGCTGCACCGCTTCCTCGACGAGGAGCGCGTGCTGACGTGCGCCACCATCGGACCGGGCGGACGGCCGCACCTGATGCCGCTGTGGTACGTCCGCGACGGCGACACGCTGCTGGCCTGGACGTACGGCAAGTCGCAGAAGGTCAAGAACCTCGAGCGCGACGCGCGCGCGACCGTCCAGCTCGAGGCGGGCCGCGACGTCTACGGCCAGCTGCGTGGCGTCATGCTCGAGTGCGACGTGGCGATCGAGCGCGACCCCGCGCGCGTGGGCGAGCTCGGCCTGAAGCTGATGGCCCGCTACACCGGCGCCGAGCTCTCGGCCGAGGCGCGGGCCGGCGTCCTGCAGCAGGCGCCCAAGCGCGTCGTGCTCCGCTTCACGCCCACGCGCGTCGTCTCCTGGGACCACCGCAAGCTCGGCGGCGCCTACTGAGCGTCGTGGCGGCGCGTCGAGCCTCACTCGGCTAGAGTGAGCGCCCCGATCTCGCTCGTGATCTTCGACTGCGACGGTGTGCTGGTGGACACCGAGCGCATCGCGGTGCGGATCGACGTCGTCGTGCTGGCCCGGCTCGGCTGGACGCTGACCGAGGCCGAGGTGATCGAGCGGTTCATGGGCCGGAGCGACGAGGAGATGACCCGCGAGATCGAGGCCCACCTGGGGCGTCGCCTTCCCGCCAGCTGGGAAGAGCCGTTCCGCCACCTCTATCGCGAGGCGTTCGCGGCCGAGCTCGAGCCGGTACCGGGCATCGTCGAAGCGCTCGACGCCATCGCGATTCCGACGTGCGTCGCGTCGAGCGGGACGCACGAGAAGATCCGCTTCACCCTGGGGCTCACCGGGCTCTACGAGCGCTTCGCCGGCCGCATCTTCAGCGTCAGCGAGGTCGCACGGGGCAAGCCGGCCCCGGATCTGTTCCTGCACGCCGCCGCCCGCATGGGCGTCGCGCCCGCCGGCTGCGCGGTCGTCGAGGACAGCCGCTACGGGGTCGAGGCCGCCCGTGCCGCCGGCATGCGGGCGTTCGGCTACGCGGGCGGCCTCGTGCCGCGGCGCGCGCTCGAGGGGCCCGACACGGTCGTGTTCGACGACATGCGGGAGCTGCCCCGGCTCCTTGCGAGCCCGGCCCTCGGGAGCGAGTTCCCCGGCAGTCCCTTTATCGGCTAAACTATTAAAACAGTCAAAGTATCCCGGCGGGCTGCCGGGCGCGTCTGGAGACGACATGGCGACACGGGTGAAGCGATCGACGATGGGCGAGGCGCAGCAGATGCTCGAGCTGCTCAACTCGCTAGGTGGCACGATCTTCCGGCAGCTCCTCTGGCAGCGCGCGTCCGACCTCGATCTCACCTACGCCCAGTCGCAGGTGCTGTTCCGGCTCGCCGAGCATCCGGGCTCGCACATGGGCGAGGTCGCCAAGGCCTTCGGCGTGACCCTGCCCGCGGTCACCCACATCGTCGATCGTCTCGAGGAAAAAGGGCTCGTGACCCGCGGCGACCATCCGGCCGACCGCCGCGTCTACGTGCTGGATCTGACGCGCGCGGGCAAGGCGCTCGTCGAGGAGCTGGAGGCGATCCGCCGGCGGGGCATGGAGCGCGTGCTCGCGCGGATGGCCGCGGACGATCGACGGCGGGTGCTCACGGGACTGGAGGCGCTGGTCGACGCCGCCGAGAGCGCGTCGAGCGACGACGCGCGCGCGCCCCGCGGGCGGAGGGCAAGCGCATGATCGTGCGCCAGCTGACCGCCGCGGCCTGGGCGATCGCCGCCGCCCTGGCCCTCGCCGCGTGCTCGGACAACGCGTCCGGCAAGGCCCGGGTCCAGCTGCCACCCGTCCCCGTCACGGTCGGCGAGGTCCTCGAGAAAACCATCCCCGTCCAGCTCACGGCGGTCGGCAACGCGCAGGCCTACACGACGGTCGGCATCAAGTCGCAGATCAACGGGCAGCTGGTCGAGGTGCGCTTCAAGGAAGGACAGGAGGTCCACAAAGGCGATCTGCTCTTCGTGATCGATCCGCGGCCGTTCGAGGCGGCGCTGCGCCAGGCGGAGGCGGCGTTCGGCCAGCGGCAAGCCGAGGTGCGACAGTCTCAGGCCGCCGTCGAGCGCGACACCGCGCAGCTGGAGAACGCGCGCGTCCAGGAGCGGCGCTACCGCGAGCTGGTGGCCAAGGAGCTGATCGCGCGCGAGCAGTACGACACGCTCAACACGAACATGACGGCGATGCAGGCGACGGTGGAAGCCGATCGCGCCGCGGTCGAGAACGCCAAGGCGGCGATCCAGGCGGCGCAGGCCAACATCGACAACGCGCGGTTGCAGCTCGCCTACACCCGGATCCACGCGCCGATCGACGGCCGGACCGGCAACCTGCTCGTGCAGAACGGCAACATCCTGAAGGCCAACGACGACAATCCGATCGTCGTGATCAACCAGATCCATCCGATCTACGTGTCGTTCGCGGTCCCCGAGCAGCACCTGGCCGACATCAAGAAGTACCGCGCGATCGGCCCGCTCCAGGTCGCGGCGCGGCCGCCGCGCCAGCAGGAGACGCTCGCGACCGGCGAGCTCACGTTCGTGAACAACGCCGTGGACGCGACGACCGGGACGATCCAGCTCAAGGCGACCTTCGCGAATGAGAACAACGTGCTCTGGCCCGGCCAGTTCGTCGACGTGGCGATGGTCATCACGAGCCGTACGGCGATCGTCGTGCCCTCGCAGGCGATCCAGCCGGGCCAGCAGGGCCCCTACGTCTTCGTCGTGAAGCCCGACCAGACCGTCGAATCGCGTCTGGTCACGCCCGGCGTGCGGCTGGGCGCCGAGACGATCGTCGAGAAGGGCGTGAAGCCGGCGGAGCGCGTCGTGACCGACGGCCAGCTCCGGCTCGTACCCGGCGCCCGGATCGAGGCCCGCCCGCCCAAGTCGTCATGAACACCGAGCTCTTCATCCGGCGGCCGGTCCTCACGACGCTCCTGATGGGCGCTATTCTGCTCTTCGGCATCATGGGCTTCCGGCTCCTGCCGGTGAGCGACCTCCCGAACATCGACTTCCCGACGATCCAGGTGGCCGCCGCGTTGCCGGGCGCCAGTCCCGAGACGATGGCCTCGGCGGTGGCGACGCCGCTGGAAAAGCAGTTCACGACGATCGCCGGCATCGACTCGATGACGTCGTCGAGTGCCCTCGGGCTGACGCAAATCACGATCCAGTTCAGCCTCGACCGGAACATCGACGCCGCCGCCCAGGACGTGCAGGCGATGATCGCCAAGTCGGCGCCGCTGCTGCCGCCCGGGATGCCGACGCCGCCGACCTATCAGAAGGTGAATCCGGCCGACCAGCCCGTGCTGTACCTGGCCCTGAGCTCCCCCACCCTGCCGCTCTACATGGTCGACGAGTACGCGCAGACGAATCTCGCCCAGCGCATCTCGACGATCGCCGGCGTCGCGCAGGTGCAGGTGTTCGGCTCGCAGAAGTACGCGGTCCGTGTCCAGCTCGATCCGCGCGCGCTGACCACGCGCGGCATCGGCATCGACGAGGTCCAGGCCGCCCTCGGTCGCAGCAACGTGAACCTCCCGACCGGCACGCTCTACGGGCAGCACCAGATGTTCAACGTCATGGCGACGGGCCAGCTCCAGAACGCCGAGGCCTTCCGCCCACTGATCGTGGCCTACCGCAACGGCTCGCCGGTGCGGCTGGAGGAGCTCGGGCGCGTGATCGACGGCGTGCAGACCGACAAGGTCGCCAGCTGGTACAACGACGAGCGCGCGGTGATCCTCGCGATCCAGCGGCAGCCCGGGACGAACACCGTCGAAGTCGTCGATGCGATCCGAGCGCTCATTCCGCGCTTTCGTCAGGAGCTGCCGGCCGCGGTGAACCTGAACGTCCTCTACGACCGCTCGGTCGCGATCCGCGAATCGGTCCACGACGTCGAGTTCACCCTGGCGCTGGCCATCGCCCTGGTCGTGCTGGTCATCTTCCTGTTCCTGAGAAACGTGTCGGCGACGATCATTCCGAGCCTCGCCGTCCCGCTGTCGATCATCGGCACGTTCGCCGTCATGTACCTGCTCGGCTACACGATCGACATCATCTCGCTAATGGCCCTCACGCTCTGCGTCGGCTTCGTGGTCGACGACGCGGTCGTCATGCTCGAGAACATCGTGCGCCACATGGAGGAAGGCAAGAGCCGGATGGAGGCCGCCCTGATCGGCGCCAAGGAGATCGGGTTCACGATCATGTCGATGACCCTCTCGCTGGCGGCCGTCTTCATCCCCGTGCTGTTCATGGGCGGGGTCATGGGCCGGCTCCTCCACGAGTTCGCGGTCGTGATCACCGCGTCGGTGCTCGTGTCGGGCTTCGTCTCGCTCACGCTCACGCCGATGGCCTGCAGCCGCTTCCTCAAGCCGCCGGGCGAATCGCACGGACGGCTCTACCTGGCCTCCGAGCGCTTCTTCGACGGCATGCTTCACGTGTACGACCGCTCACTCCGGTGGACCCTGCGCCATCGGATCATCACGATGGGCGTGCTGGTGCTCACCCTCGTGCTCACGTGGCAACTGTTCAGGATCATTCCCAAGGGCTTCATCCCGACCGAGGACACCGGGCAGATCTTCGCCTTCACCGAGGCCTCGCAGGACATCTCGTTCGACGCGATGACGGAAAAGCAGCGGGCGGCGGCGGCGATCGTGCTGAAGCAGCCCTACATCGACCAGATCATGTCCTCGATCGGCGCCTCCTCGATCAACGTCGTCCCCAACACCGGGCGCATCTTCATGCGGCTCAAGCCGCGCGATCAGCGCCCGCCGGCCGACAAGATCATCGAGGACCTCCGCCCCAAGCTCGCGGCGATCCCCGGGTTCCGCGTGTACCCGCAGAACCTTCCGACGATCCGCATCGGCGGGAGCCTGACCAAGGCCCTCTACCAGTACACGCTCCAGTCGCCCGAGCTGCAGGACCTCTACAAGTGGGCGCCGATCGTGTTCGACAAGATGCGGACGCTCCCCGGGTTCCAGGACGTGAACACGGATCTACAGATCACGAGCCCGCAGATCACGGTCGACATCGATCGCGACAAGGCCTCGGTGCTCCGCGTGAGCGCCGATCAGATCGAGAACGCGCTCTACAGCGGCTACGGCGCGCGCCAGGTCTCGACGATCTACACGCCGACCAACCAGTACTGGGTCATCATGGAGCTCGATCCCCGCTACCAGCGCGACCCGACCGAGCTCTCCTTGCTCTACGTGCGCTCCGAATCGGGCAAGCTCGTGCCGCTCTCGTCGGTGGCGCGCCTGACGCCCACCATCGGGCCGCTGACCATTACCCATCTCGGTCAGCTGCCCGCGGTGACGATCTCGTTCAACCTGGCGCAGGGCGTCTCGCTGAGCGAGGCGGTGGCGGAGGTCACCAAGGCCCAGCGCGATCTGCAGATGCCCGCCACGATCAACGGAAGCTTCCAGGGCACCGCGCAGGCGTTCCAGTCCTCACTGAAGGGCCAGGGGGTCCTGCTGATCGTCACGGTCCTGGTGATCTACCTCGTGCTCGGCATCCTCTACGAGAGCTTTGTGCACCCGCTGACGATCCTGTCGGGTCTTCCGTCAGCCGGCGTCGGCGCGCTGCTCACCTTGCTGCTCTTCAAGACCGAGCTCAACATCTACGGCTTCGTCGGCATCATCATGCTGGTCGGCATCGTCAAGAAGAACGCGATCATGATGATCGACTTCGCCCTCGAAGCCGAGCGCGCCGGGGCCACGCCGGCGGACGCCATCTACAAGGGCTGCCTGCTCCGCTTCCGGCCGATCATGATGACCACGATGGCCGCGCTCCTGGGCACCTTGCCGATCGCGCTCGGCATCGGCGCGGGCGCCGACGCCCGGCGCGCGCTCGGCCTGGCGGTCGTGGGCGGCCTGCTGGTCTCCCAGCTCCTGACTCTCTACATCACGCCGGTGCTCTACACCTACATGGAGGGCGCGCAGAGATCGCTGAGCGCGTTCCGCGCGCGCATGGTCGGCGGCGCCGCCCGCGCCCGCCGGGCACCCGCCGCTTAGCGTTTGGTCGGCGGGGACGCGCTGCTACAATCGCCGCAGGCGAGACGCGATGTCCTGGGTGGGCCTGCTGCTCGAAGCGCACATGATGATCCGCGGCGGCCCGGGCCGGCCGGTGACCTGCGCGCCGCTCCGCCGGGTCGCGCTTCTTCTCGTCGCGGTCGCCCTCCTGGCCGGCTGCGCGGGGCCGACGACCACGTCTCGTCTGCTTCCGCCTCCGCCCGGCGAGGACATCCGGCTCGGGCTAGCAAAGGTAGCCCTGGCGTCCGGACGCTTTCCGCCGAAATTCGACATCGTGGACGGCCCCGCGAAGGGCGCCGGCCAGGGTGCTGCGCGCGGGGCCCTGCTGGGCGCCGCCTACACGATCGGCGGTGGCGCGCTCGCGGGCCCCATCGGCCTCGTGGCCAGCACCTTCCTGGCGCCCGTCGGCGCGGTGGGCGGCAGCATCGTCGGCAGCGTCACGGCCGAGTCGGCCGCCAAGGTCGAGGAGCGCATGGCGGCGGTCGGACGGAATCTGTCGGCCCTGAAGATCCAGGACGACCTCCTGAATCGAGTGGCCGAGACCGGTCGCGAGCAAACGACGGGGACGTTCACCGTGCTGGCCGGACGAGGCCCGCTGACCCCGGACGAGCGCATCCAGTATCGGTCGCTCGTCACGGACGGGTTCCGAACGGTGCTCGAGATGAGCGTGGTGGAGCTGTCACTGCGGGGTCGCACCGCCGAGATCGATCCGAGCCTCACACTGGCCATGACGGTGAAGACGCGGCTGGTGCGTGTGGCCGACGAGGCGGAGCTCTACAGGAACTCGGTCACTTATTCCGGCGGACGGGGGCGAACCCTGGCCGAATGGCTGGACGAGGCGGAGCTACTGCGGATCGAGCTCGAGCGCGCCACCGGGATCGTCGCCGAGAAGATCGTCGACGAGGTGTTTCTCCTGGTTCCGTTTCCGAGTAATGGCAAGCACTGATGCGCCGGCTCGTTCCGCTCGTGTTCCTGTCCCTCGCAGCGTGCGCGGCGCCGCTCGACGTCGTTGGCCTGCGGCCGTTGTCTCCCCCGCCCTACAACCTCGCTCCCAAGCTAGAGTCGTTGCAACCGGCGCTCCGATGGGAGCCGTTCCCTCGGCCCATGGATCTCGAAGCCGATCGGGGAGGCTGGGTGAGTCGCGTGCGCCACGTGACCTACGATCTCCGGATCTGGCGCGGCGTGCGTGACCCGCACGGCTATCAGGAGGTCTATCCCGCCGAGCTCGTCTATTCGAGAAGCGCGCTCGCGATACCGGAGCACCTGGTCGAGATGGAGCTGGCGAGCGACACCCAGTACCTCTGGAGCGTTCGCGCGCGCTTCGAGCTCGACGGCCAGCCGCGGGTCACGCCCTGGGGCGTGCTGATCTTGCCCGGGCAATCGCCAGGCGACGATCCGCGGAGCGTGTCGGTTCCCCCGCGCGGTTACTATCGCTTCGTCACGCCCTAGCTACCAGAGGCCGGGGACGAGTCGGTAGCGCACCCGCGCCGTGTAGATCGGCCAGCCGGGATCGCGCGCGAGGACTCGCTCCTCGGCGTGAATCCGGTACAGCACCGACAGCCAACCCGCCAGCACCATCAACACCGTGCCGGTGTTCCATTCCTGCAGGTTGTAGCCGATGTCGGCGACGATGTAGGCCAGGTACATCGGGTGGCGGACGAGCCGGTAGGGCCCCTTCGTCGCGAGCCCCCGCAACGCCGGGCGCACGCCGAACCATCGGCCCAGGGTCGCGAGGCTCGCAAAGCTCAGACACGCCGCGAGCGTCACGAGGACGAGCCCGCCCGCGGGCCACGCCGGATCGCCGGACTCCCACCGCAGATACGCCAGCTGGGCGTAGGGGTAGGCGTACGCGACGGCAACGGCGGCGGCGACGGGCAGCGAGCGATCCTGCGCTTCGGGCGCGCGCCGCGTGATGGCGATGCCCAGCACCATGAGGTGCTGCAGGACGTAGATCCAGTCCGTGGCCGTGAAGGTCGGCGTCAGGAAAATGAGGAGGGCCAGCTCGCCGACCGTGACGCCGAACAGCACGAGGTCGGCCCGCCGCATGCCGACCATCCTACGCGGCTGTGATAGATTGGCTCACCCACTATCGGGAGGTGACCATGTCATCGAGCTTGAGTCGCAAATACGTGCCGCTCGCTCTGGCGGCCCTGATGCTGATCGCCGGCGGCCCGCTCACCGCCGAGGCGCAGAAGAAGGGCGGGATCCTCAAGGTCGGCAACCTCGGCGAGCCGCCGTCGCTCGACGCCCACTGGACGACGGCGAGCATCACCGAGACCTTGACCAACCACATCTACGAGGGCCTGTACAGCCTCGACAGCGACAACCGTCCGATCCCGATGCTGGCCGAGAGCCACACCGTGAGCAAGGACGGCCTCGTCTACACCTTCAAGCTCCGCCAGGGCGTCAAGTTCCACAACGGCAAGGAGATGACCTCCGAGGACGTCGTCCCCTCGCTGGCGCGTTGGGGCAAGCAGTCGATCTACGGCAAGGCGCTGTTCGCGCAGGTCGCCGAGTGGAAGGCGCTGGACAAGTACACGGTCGAGATGAAGCTGAAGGAGAAATCGGCGATCGTGCTGATCTCGCTCGCGGTGCCGAACAACTTCGGCGCGATCTATCCCAAGGAGATCGTCGAGAAGTTCGCGCCCGAGGTGAAGGCGACCGAGTACGTCGGGACCGGCCCGTTCAAGCTCGCCGAGTGGAAGCCCGACCAGTACATCCGCATGGTGAGGTTCGACGACTACAAGTCGCGCAACGAGAAGCCGAACGGCTACGGCGGCGGCAAGACCGCCTATCTGGACGAGGTCCGCTTCCAGCCCGTGCCGGAGGTTGCGACCCGCGTGGCTCAGGTGGAGACGGGCGAGCTCGACTTCGCGGACGATCTGAACCTCGACGCCTACGACCGGCTGAAGGCGAACCCGAATCTCCGGCCGCTCGTGTCGAAGCCGTACTACTGGCTCGTCGCGGTCCTCAACAAGAAAGAAGGCCTGATGACGAACCAGAAGCTCCGCCAGGCCTGGCAGGCGGCGATCGACATCGAGCCGATCATGAAGAACGTCGCCGGCGGCCGCGCCGAGTTCTACCGGATGGACTCGAGCCTGGCCATGACCGAGATCGTCTCCTGGCACACGAAGCTCTCGGGGCTGCCGTGGAACGAGCACAACCGAGCGAAGGTCCAGAAGCTCCTGCAGGAGGCCGGCTACAAGAAGGAGCCGATCCGCTTCATGACCACGCAGGAGTACAAGTGGATGTACGACTTCGCGCTCCTGACCAAGCAGCAGCTCGAGGACCTCGGCTTCAACATCGATCTGCAGGTGGTCGATTGGGCTACCCTGGTGAAGCGCCGGAACAATCCAAAGGAGTACGACGCGTTCACCACCGGCATCGGCGCCTTCTACGACCCGACCCACGCCGTCTTTCTCACGGCCAGCTGGCCGGGCTGGACGACCGACGAGGACATCCAGAAGCTCCAGGCCGAGCTGGCGCGCGAGACCGATCCCAAGAAGCGCGTGGCGCTCTGGGAGCAGCAGACGCGCCTGTTCTACGACAAGGTGCCGGTGATCCGCTACGGCGACCTCTTCGGGCTTCGCGCGATCCGCAACACGACCAAGGGCTTCAACGAGAAGACCGAGCGCATCCGCTTCTACAACGTGTGGGTCGAGAAGTAGCGCGGTGAGGGCCGCGGGCGCCGTCCTTCCGCGGATGGCGCCCCTCCGCCATAGCGCGTGACGGCGTACCTGATCCGGCGGCTCCTGACGGTCGTGCCGGTGCTGGCGGTCGTCGTCACCGTCGTCTTCCTGCTCATTCATCTGATCCCGGGCGATCCGGTGAGCGTCATGCTGGGCCCGGACGCGACCCTCGCCCAGATCCAGGCCACGCGCCAGGCCCTCGGCCTCGATCGTCCGCTGCACGAGCAGCTCTTCAAGTTCTACGCGCGCGTGGTGCGCGGCGACCTCGGCCAGTCGTACTTCCTCGACCGGCCGGTGGTGACGGCGCTCCTGGAGCGCGCGGAGCCGACCCTGGTGCTGACGTTCTCGGCGCTGCTGGTCGCGATCGTGATCGGCGTGCCGTCGGGGATCGTCGCCGCGGCCTATCAGGGCTCGCTCTGGGACCGTACGCTGATGCTGATCTCGCTGCTGGGCGTCTGCGTGCCCGGCTTCTGGCTCTCGCTGAACTTCATCTATCTCTTCGCGGTCCGCCTGGGCTGGCTGCCGGCGGCCGGCTACGCGTCCATCCTCGCCGATCCGATGGCGGCGCTGCGCTACATGGTGCTGCCGGCCGTCTCCCTCGGCTTCAACCAGTCGGCGCTGATCGCGCGCATCAGCCGATCCTGCATGCTCGAGGCGCTCCAGCAGGACTACATCCGGACGGCGCGCGCCAAGGGCGTGTCGCAGCGGTCCGTCATGTGGGTCCACGCGTTCCGCAACGCGCTCGTGCCCGTGATCACGGTGGTCGGGATCACGATGGCGATCCTGATCGGCGGCGCCGTCGTAACCGAGATCGTCTTCAACATCCCCGGGCTCGGGCGGCTGATCATCTCGGCAGTCCTGCGCCGAGACTATCCGGTCGTGCAGGGCGTGATCCTGGTCACCGCCACCGCATACGTGCTGATCAATCTCGTGGTCGATGTGCTCTACGTCTTCATCGACCCCAGGATCCGCTATGGCTGACCCGGGCGCTCGCCCGACCTGGCGGCGGCACGCCGCGCGCAATCGCAACATCGCAATCGGCGCGGCAATCCTGGCCGTCGTGATCCTCGCCGCGCTGCTGGCCGGCGTCATCTCGACCCACGATCCTCGCCGACTCAACCCGGCCCAGCGCCTGAAGGCGCCGAGCGCCGCGAACTTCCTCGGCACCGACGAGTTCGGGCGCGACGTGTACAGCCTGGTCCTGCACGGGGCGCAGGTCTCACTGCTCGTGGGGGCGACGACGATGATCCTGACATCTCTCTGGGGAATCGTGATCGGCCTGATCGCGGGCTACTACCGCCGTGTCGACATGGCGCTGATGCGCGTCATGGACGGCCTGATGGCCTTCCCGGCCATTCTGCTGGCCATCGCCCTCATGGCCGCGCGCGGTCCCGGCATCGGCAACGTCATCTTCGCGCTCTCGGTCGTCTACACGCCGCGCACGGCCATGCTGATCCGGAGCACCGTGCTGAGCCTGCGCGAGCTCGACTACGTCCAGGCCGCCCGCGCGCTCGGGCGCCGCGACCTCGCGATCGCCTTCCGCCACATCCTGCCGAACTGCGTGGGGCCGCTGCTCGTGCAGGCGAGCTTCATCTTCGCCTACGCGATCCTGGCCGAGGCCATCCTGGGCTTCCTGGGCGTCGGCGTGCCGCCCTACGTCCCCTCGTGGGGCAACGTGATCGCCAGCGGCAAGAACGTGATCCGCGAGGCGTTCTGGGTAAGCCTCTTCCCCGGCCTCGCGCTGACGATCTCGGGGCTCAGCCTGAACCTCCTGGGCGACGGTCTTCGTGACGTGCTGGACCCCCGGTTGCGGGTACAGTAGGAAGTGCGAGCCGCAGGACGTCGCGGGGCCGGGGCCCCGCCGTCCGAGGCGAGCTGTTCAGATCGTCCAGGAGGTGCCATGGGACTCGAGCAGACCTTGAACGACACGCTGACGAAGGCGATCAAGGAGAAGGACACGCGCACGTCCGACGTGGTGCGCATGATCAAGTCGAAGATCGGCGAGCGTCGCACGGCCAAGGGCTTCTCCGGCACCATCGACGATGCGCTCGTCCTGGACGTCATCGGCGCCTACCGCAAGCAGCTGCAGAAGGCCCTGCCCGAGTTCGAGAAGGTCGGCGAGCGCGGGGCCGCGCACGCCGCGCAGCTGCGCTTCGAGCTCGAGTTCTGCGAGCGCTACCTGCCCAAGGGCATGGACGAGGCGGCGCTGCGCGCGCTCGTGCGCGAGCGGCTCGACGCGCTGAAGATCGCCGACGCCAAGCAGGTGGGCCGCCTGGTCGGCGACGTCATGAAGACGCACAAGGGCCAGGTCGACGCGGTGGACGTGAAGCGCGTCGCCGAGGAGATGCTCAAGGGCTAGGCCCCGAGAGGAAGTCGCGGACCGCGCGTTCGGCTTCGGCTCCGCGGCGAAGCGCCGGCGGTGCCAGCCGATCTCGCAGCTCGGCGTAGAGGGCTATCGTCTCCCTCAACGCGCTCCAGCATCCCGTCCGATCGTGCCCCGCCACGGTGGCTCGCAACGAGGCTACGCGCGCCGGGGCGTTCTGCTCGACTCGCCGCACGCCGTTCGGCTGAGCGCCCGCCTCCGCCAGCGCGAGCGGGCCGAGCACGCGGCCGCGGACGAACCCGAGCGCGTCGATCGCCTCGAACAGCTCGCCTCGCGCGATCTTGACGGCGGTGTAGTGCATCCAGGCCCAGAAGCGATCCTCGATCCACTGAAAGCGCGGCGGAGGGTAGACGGCTTTCGTCCGCACCAGCACGGCGCGAACCTCGCCGTGCCGGTCCCAGAGGACGTCTGGATCTTCGACGCGATGGGCCAGCTCGTCGGTCGACACGAACTTGAAGTCGACGTGGAGAAGCGGCGGCCCGTAGAGGCAAATGAGCAGCCGCGGCTCACCCACGTGGTCCCCGGGAAAGGCGGCCAGCATCGGCGCGAGCCGTCGGGCCAGGTCGGGTCCATCGCCCAGGACGTCGGCCGCGACGTCGGGACGCGAGACGACGACCAGGTCGAGGTCGGAGTGCTCGTCCAGGCTCCGATTGATGAACGAGCCCCCCGCGGCGACCCCGACGAGGCGCTCGTCGGCGCGAAGCGCCGGGATCGCATGCTCGAGGAAGGCGCGGTGGGCCGGCGGCATGTCGGGCCAGCGAGCGGGGTCGAGCACGTACTCGTGTGAGCTCATTGCCGTGCGTGCAGAGATTCTAGGGTCGCCACTCGTAGAGCACGTCCGGACACTGCTCTTCGTTGCTCGCGCCGTCGGTGAAGCCGATCGCCTTGAAACCCTGTCGTTCATACGTGGATCCTGACCGGCGCAGTCCACGTCGCGCCCCAAAACGCCTCGACCTTCTTGCGCGCGTCCGCCGCATAACGGCAATACGCTTCCGCCTCGCGACGGAGGGCCACACGAGCCCCATTCCAGCGTCCGGCGCGAAGCGTCCTACCACCAGCGATTCGCGGGCTGCTTCAGCCAATAGCGAATCCCACACCCCGCGTAGGGTTCCTGCCGAAACCGGGGCATGACGTGCATGTGCGCGTGCATGGCGATCTGGCCAGCGGTCGTCCCGCAGTTCCATCCCACGTTGTACCCGTCGGGATGGTAGCGCTCGTCCAACCACGCTTTGACCTGCTTGAGCAGTGTAAAGGTCGCGTCGATTTCTTGGAGCGTCAAGTCGAAGACGGTCTCGGCGTGCCTGACGGGAATGATGACGCCCGAGCCGAGCAGAGCGCCCTGTTCCTTCTCATTCTGCAGGAACAGCACCGCGTCGCCGCGGAGGACAATCCGCTGATCTGGATTCTCGCTCAGACGACAGAAGCTACAGCCATCGACCATACGTCGCCGGCCGACTCAGAACACGACGACCCCGCGCGCCACCTGCCCGTTGCGGAGCGCCGCGAAGCCATCGTTGATCTCCTCGAGCTTGTACGTGCGGCTCACCAGCTGATCGATCTTCAGCCGGCCGTCCAGGTACAGGTCGACCAGCTTCGGGAAATCGATGTTCGGGCGCACGGAGCCGTACATCGTTCCGCGGATCGTCTTTTCCTGGAGCGCCATCATGTACGGGGTGATCGGCGCCCGCACGTTCATCGCCGCCATGCCGACGATGACGGCGGTGCCGCCCGGCCGGATCGCGTCGAGGATCTGCAAGGTCGTCGCCTCGCCGCCGATGGCGTCGAAGGCGTAGTCGGCGCCCCGACCGCCGGTGAGGCCGCGGACCGTGTCGACCACGCTCTGGCGGCCGGCGTCGATGGTGTGCGTGGCGCCGAACTCGCGCGCGTACTCGAGCTTGTTGTCGAGGAGATCGCACGCGATGATCATCCGGGCGCCCGCGAGCCGCGCGCCCTGCACCACGTTGAGGCCGACGCCGCCGCAGCCAATCACGACGACCGACGCGCCGGCTTCCACCTCCGCGCACCGGGTCACCGCGCCCACGCCGGTCGGGACGCAGCAGCCCATCAGCGCCGCCTGCGGCCAGGGCATCTCCCTGCGGATCGGCACCAGCATCTCCGCCGGGCACACGACCGATTCCGCGAACGTGCCGATGCGCGCCATCTGGAAGATGTCCTGGCCGTCGCGCTTGAGGCGGCAGGTGCCGTCGAGCATCATCCAGCGCGCGGTCTGGTGGCCGTCGCAGAGGATCGACCGCCCGATCGAGCAGTAGAGGCAGCGGCCGCACTGCGGCCGGAAGGAGAAGATCACGTGATCGCCGGGCTTGACATTGGTGACGCCGGCGCCGACGTCCTCGACGATGCCGGCCGCTTCGTGCCCGAGCACCATCGGCAACGGCAAGGTCCAGTCGCCGTTCATGATGTGCCAGTCGCTGTGGCAGACGCCCGCGGCTTTCACCCGGACGCGCGCCTCTCCGGTCTGGGCGCCCTGCTGCTGCACGTCGACGACCTCGAGCGGCGTGTTGGCTTTGTAGAGGATCGCGGCTTTCATCACCCGCCTCCTTGGGAGAGCGTCATCTGCTCGAGCACCGCGCGGCCCAGCAGGCCGTAGGGCGTGCCGAGCGTCTCGATGATCTCGAAGTGGTTGTAGTCCTCGCCGACCAGGAGCTTCACCGGCTTGCCCGCCGCCGTCACCGCGGCGGCGAAGTCGCGCGCCTGACGCTGGAACTCCGGCGATTCGAGCGTCCCGTGGCTCACGACGACCGGCGCGGTGAGCCGGTCGACGTGGCGCTGCGCGCTGAGCGCCTGCTCCATCTCGTCGGTGAACTTGACGTAGTTGCTGCGCGCCGACAGTCGCACCGGCTTCAGGTCGTACATGCCGCTCGAGCAGAGCCCGCCCTTCACGATGTTCGCGGGCAGGTTGAAATCGCGAGCCCAGTCGGTCGTGAGCACGACGCCGGCCAGGTGCGCGCCCGAGGAATGGCCGGAGACGTACAGGCGATCAGGATCGCCGCCGAAGCTGCGCGCGTTCCGATAGACCCAGGCGACCGCGCGACGGACCTGGTCGGCCATGGGCATGAGGCTCCCGCCGACGTCCTGGACCGCCGCGAAGTCCGGCACGATGAAATGCGCACCGGCGCGCACGAACAGCTCCGCGGCAAACGCGTAGTTCTTGGCGAGGCCGGCGCGCCAGGCGCCGCCGTGGACGAAGACGTTGATCGGCGCGTCGGCGCGCGGGGTGGCGTAGAGGTCGAGGCCCTCGACCGGCGGCGTGCCGTACGCGAAGCGCCGCGGCGCGCCGAGTCGCGCGCGGGCGGCGTCGCTGTGGGTCGCAAAGCGTCGGATGACTTGCTCGCGGTTCGGCGCCCAGACCGTCTGGTCGTACGCCGCGTCGAGCTCGGCCTGATCGAGATCGAGCCATACGCGCGGACCTTTGACCCGAGGCCCGGGCCGCGCCGGGTCAGGCGGCTGGGCGAATGCGGCGCCGCCGAGCGCCATCACGGTGCTCGCCGCCGCGGCGCCCAGAGCATTTCTACGCGTGACCCGATCACCGCGGTCAGTCAATCGGCGGACGGCGCTGAGCCCACGGACGCGCCTCTTCGAACGCCGCCGAGGCCTGGAGCACCGTCAGGTCCGCGAAGCGGCGGCCGACGATCTGGAGCCCGACTGGCAATCCGCCCGGCGTGAAGCCAGCGGGTACCGACGCGGCGGGCTGGCCGGTGAAGTTGAACGGATAGCTGAACGAGGCCCAGCGGATCCAGTCCCACACGTGCTGCGGCCAGTGCTCGGGATTCAGGCGCCCGACCGGGAACGCGGCCACCGAGAGCGTCGGCGTCAGCAGCAGATCGTACTTCTCGAAGAGCGGGCGGACCGTGTCCCAGTAGGCGAGCTTCTGCGCGCGTGCCTCGACGTAGTCGACCATGCTGTACTGCAGGCCGTCCTCGATGCACGCGATGAGCCCCGGGTCCATGCGGTCTCGCCAGCGCGGGAGGTGCTGCGCGTAGTTCCCGGCCTCGTGAGCGCTCCAGAGGCAGCGGATCAGATCGTGCGAGTCGGCGAAGCCGGGCTTGATCTCCTCGACGACACAGCCCAGATCCGCGAACGCCCGGACCGCCTGCGCCACGACGGTCGCGACCTCGGCGTCGACGGGAAATCCGCCCAGGTCCGGGCTGAACCCGACGCGCAGTCCCGTGATGCCGTGGTCGAGCTTGCCGATGTAGTCCTCGGGGGCGGCCTCGAGCGACGTGCGATCCCACTCGTCAGGTCCCGCCATGACCGCGAGCATCAGCGCCGCGTCGGCGACCGTGCGCGTCATCGGCCCCATGTGCGAGGCGTAGTCGTTGTTGGAGATGGGCCACATCGGAACGCGGCCGAATGACGGCTTCAGTCCGAAGATCCCGCAGAATCCGCTGGGGATGCGGATCGACCCGGCGCCGTCCGAGCCCTGGTGGAGCGGCCCGAGCCCGGCGGCGGCCGCCGCGCCGGCGCCCGCGCTGGAGCCGCCGGTCGTCATGCCCGTGTTCCAGGGGTTGCGCGTGATGCCGGTGAGCGGGCTGTCGCCGAGCCCCTTCCAGCCGAACTCCGGCGTAGTCGTCTTGCCGAGCATGACACCGCCGGCCTGCTTGAGGCGCCGCACGGCCGGGGGATCCACGTCGGGCACGCGATGCTCGAAGATGAACGACCCGGACATGGTCCGGACGTCCTTCGTGTAGTGCAGGTCCTTGATCGAGAACGGGATGCCGTGGAGCGCCCCGCGCGCCTGGCCCCTCATGAGCGCCTGCTCGGCCTCGCGCGCCGCCGCCAGGGCCTGGTCGGCCGTGAGCGTGCAGAACGCGTTGACCATCGGGTTGAGGCGCTCGATGCGGTCGAGCGCCGCATGGGTCAGCTCGACCGGCGAGAGCTTCTTCGCGCGGATCAGCGCGACCAACTCGGTCGCCGGGGTGAACGCGAGGTCGGTGGACGCCATGGTCGTCTCCCTCGCTACTTCTTCGAGATCAGCCAGTGCCCAAGCGCGAGGTGCGGCAAACCCGAGCGCTCGAACGTGTCTACCGCGTCCTCGGCCGAGCAGACGAGCGGCTCGCCGTGCAGGTTGAACGAGGTATTGAGCACTGCGCCGATCCCCGTCCGTCGCTCGAACTCCCGGATGACGCTGTAGTAGCCCGGGTTCCACGCCTCGTCGAGGATGTGGGCGCGGGCGGTCCCGTCTTGTGGATGGATCGCCGCGACGATCTCGTCGCGCCGCTTCGCGTTGGTCGGGAAGGCGAGCATCATGTACGGCGAGGCCAGGCTCTTGGGGTTCAGGAGATAGTCGCTCTCACGCTCGCGCAGCACCGTCGGGGCGAACGGCATCCAGAAGTCCCGGCTCTTGATCATCCGGTTGATCACGTCCACCACCCGATGGTCCGACGGGTTGGCCAGGATCGAGCGGTTGCCGAGCGCGCGCGCCCCGAACTCCATGCGGCCCGCGCAGCGCGCGACGACGCCGTCGGAGACGAGCAGCTCGGCGATCTTCTCCTCGATGGCCGCGTGCTCGCTCACCTTGTAGCGGCTCGCCAGGTTGCGCGCTTTGATCACCGCCTCGATCTCCGCGTCACGCACGTCGGGCCCGAGATAGGCGGCGCCGAACGGCCTCGGCGCCGGCTTCACGCCCGTGGCGGCGCACAGCTCGAGATAACCGAGGTAGGCCGCGCCGACCGCGTTCGACTCGTCGCCGCACGAGGGGAAGACGAACAGATCGCCGAGCCAGCTCTCCTCCGCGATCAGCATGTTCGCCTTCACGTTCATGAAGACGCCGCCGCCGAGCGCGAGCCGCTCGCCGCCGTAGCGCTGACGCGCCAGGCGCGCCCAGCGCACCAGCGCCTCTTCGAGGATCTGCTGGGCGCCGCCGGCGATGCCGTCGAAGCGCAGGCCCAGGGTGGCCTCGAGCAGCGCGCGATAGAGAGGCCCGCGACGGCGCCACTCGAAGCGGCTCGGCGTGCCCTCCGCCATCGCGAACACGCGACCGAGCGCGGCGACGGCGCGCTCGGTCTCCCGCGCCGGCGCGTACGGCGCGAGCCCCATCACCTTGTATTCGTGCTCGCCCGGCTTCATGCCGAGCAGCAGGGTCACGAGCGCGTAGAACGACCCGAGCGAGCCCGGTCCGCTCGGCGTCGCCTCGTGACGGGTGAGGGCGACGCCGCTGGCGCTCGACACGGTGCCGCAGAGCCCGTCGCCCGAGTTGTCGTTGGTGAGGACGAGCGCGGGGCGCCCGCCGAACGGCGACCCGTAGTAGGCGGCCGCCGCATGGCAGGTGTGATGGTCGACGAACCGAACGCGGTCGTCGGCCAGGCGCAGATGGCCCGTCACGTGGCCGCGCCGCTCGCCGTCGGTGATCGGCGCCTTGCCCGGCGCGGGATCGAGCAAGCCGAGCTTGGCGCCGAGCTTCCGCGCGCGCCCGCTCAAGCCCCGCCGCGGCGCCTCCAGCCCCACACCGTAGTAGCGGCGCATGTAGGCCTCGTCGCGCATCACGCGGGTCATCCAGTCGTAGGACGGGATGCGCGCGCCGGCGAGCACGACCCGATCGATGTCGCTCGCGCGCAGACCGCGATCGCGCAGGAGCGCATCGACCGCCCGGCGCGGATAGCCCGCGTCGTTCTTCAGCCGCGAGAAGCGCTCCTCGGAGGCGCAGCCGATGATCTCGCCATCACGGAGCAGGGCCGCGGTCGCGCAGTGAGTCTCGCTGATCCCCAGGACGATCACGATCCGACGATCATATCAGCAATGGTCACTTCCCTTTGAGCCTGAGATCCTCGTACGGCGCGGAGAACGGGAAATTGGCGATCAGGCCCAGACCCGACTCGGCGACACGGGGTCCGTACGCACAGATCGACGGGAACTCCCAGATCGGGGCGAACATGGCCTTGTCGTGGACGAGCCGCTGGATACGCTCGAGGAGCTGGCCCCGGCTCTTCTGGTCGGGAGCGGCCGCCAGCTCGTGCCAGAGCCCCTCGATGTCGGGATAGCTCCCGTAGACGTACGTGCCGCCCGGCGCCACCCAGGCTTCGAGCCGCGTCGCCGCGTTGCCAAGGGCGCCGCTGCCGATCAGGATCACGCGACACCCGGGTTGAAGGCGGCGAACTTGTAGGGCCCCGCCCCGACCGGCGCGCGCTTGAACCCGTCGTCGCCCACCTTCTCCAGATATTTCTTCGGCACGATCCATCCCGCGCCCGTCGCCGGCGTGCCGTAGTACGTCATGAAGTCCGGCCACGCTTGCTTGAACCGGAAGCGTACCCGCTGAGCGTCGACCACCTCGACCGCGGCGATGCGGGCCTTGAAGGCGGACGCCGCCGTCCCGCGGTAGCGCTCGAACGAGAACTTCACATCCTCGGCGGTCAGCGGCTCGCCGTTGTGGAACTTGACGCCTCTGCGCAGCACGAACTCGTACACGAGGCCGTCACGCGATACGGTCCACGATTCGGCGAGGCTCGGAGCCATGGGCTGGCCCGGCATCGCCTTCACCAGGGTGTACCAGCAACTATGACTCGTCAGTCTCCGGCCTGATCCCCGCGTAGTTCTCCCACACGTCCATCTGTAACATGCGCCCCGGTGGAGTCCTCGCCGGGGCGTTCTCTTTTCAGGAACGCTCGGCGGTCATCCCCAGGACTCGGGCAACACCCAGGCTCAGGATCGTGCGTCTCAGTCATAGACATCATTATGACCCAGCCGCCCGCTCTCCCGCGCCCCGGTGCTGTCCCGGCCGGGGCGCTGGTGCGCATGGTGGCCTTCGGCTAGACTCCCCGGCAGCATGCGGTTGATCGGGCTCGCGGTCGTTCTCGCTGTCAGCGGCATTCTCACGCCGCTTGCCGCCCACGCGCAACAAGCCGGCAAGATGTGGCAAATCGGGGTTCTCTCCAACACGTCACCCGACGCGCCCAGGTGGATGCCCTTCCGGGAGGGGCTGCGCGAGTCCGGGTACATCGAAGGGCAGAACATAGCCTTCGAGTGGCGCTCGTCATACGGCCGAACCGAACGGTATACGGACCTCGCCAATGATCTGCTGCGTCTCAAGGTCGATGTCATCGTCGCCGTAGACAACCCAACGATCGCTGCGGCGCAGAAGGCAACGAGGACGACTCCGATCGTCATGATCCTTGCCATGGACCCAGTCACCAGCGGGTTCGTCGGCAGCCTCGCACGGCCGGGAGGGAATATCACAGGCTTGAGCACGCAGAGCGCCGAGACGCAGGGCAAAACGCTTCAACTCCTCAAGGAAGCAGTGCCAAGCATCTCCCGGGTTGGCATTCTCTGGGATCCCACCGAGCCAGGCCGCCTAGAGGTGGCAAGGGAAGCCGAAGGTGCCGCCCGCGCACTGGGGCTGCACGTTCAACTTGTGGGGGCGCGAAGGCCCGCAGACCTCGAAAGCGTCTTCGCCGCCATGGCCCGCGACGGGGTGGACGGGGTGCTGGTTCAATCAAGCCAGATGATTGGCCAGCATCGTCCACGCATCGCAGAACTCGCGATCAAGCACCGTCTGCCGACGATCGGTATTGCACGATGGTTCACCGAGCCCGGACCCGCGCAGGCGGCCAACCGGAGCGAGACTCCAGTGCCCGTCGATCGGTTCCTACGTTCGCCCGGGGGACTGCTGTCCTACGGGCCGAGCTACAGTGCTCAGTACCGGCGCGCCGCGCAATACGTGGCCAAGCTTCTGGGAGGATCCAAGGCGGCTGACCTCCCCGTCGAGCAGCCGACCAAGTTCGAGCTGGTCATCAACCTGAAGACCGCGAAGGCGTTGGGGCTGACGATCCCGCAGACGCTCCTCCTCCGGGCGGACCAGGTCATCCAGTAGCGCGTGCTGGCCCGCGCCCCGGTGCTCGTCCAGGCCTGGTCGGCGGGGCCAGCTACCCCCTGTCGATTGCTAAACCTTCGAGAGGTCGATCTTCAGCCCTTGCTTCGTCATCTCCTTCGCAAGAACGAGTTTCACGTCCTCGACATTGTCGGTGAACGGAAGGTAAATCAGTCCTTGAATGTCGGACGGGCGTTCCATCGACTCTTGGTTCTTCAGGAGAATCGCAACTCTCGCTCTCCCGAATTTGCCCAGCAATAGTCCAAGCTCTAGGACGACATTCTGTCGGGCGCGGAATCTCTTTTCGTCCACTTTGCCACGTGGGTAGCCCTCATCGTCAGGAGTCGCCAAGATGACCGCAAATGCCACATCATCCTCGCTCGCATACTTTTCGAGCTTTTCAATAAGTGTCTGCCCTTCAGATGGCAGTTGGTCAAGGATTAGCGGCTCAAGGGCCCACCGACGCAGCATGGCCTCAAGTTGCACCTTGGCCGGTTCATCGTGTCCATAGACCACAAAGACCTTCCGGCTAACTGCCGATGACGTCTTCGCGGCGACGGACCCGCCACTACCGAGAAGCTCTCGAACCTGCTTCTGATTCTTTCCCTGGACAGTTACGTTCCCGGTGTCGCATACATTGACGATTTCGCCGGTCTTGCAGCGCAGTTGGTGACCGAGATCGTTTGGCAAGCGTTCGCAACCCTTGATCACCAAGCCCCCGTCTTCAAGCTTCTTCTGGACCTCGTTGACCGACATCATCGCGCCCTCCTGCAAGCAGGGACCTCGTGGGTGTATCAACGCGGAGTCTATCAGAGCGCGAACCAGATCACCGCCCGGTGCTCGTCCAGGCGGTTTTTGCTCTGCCAGTGTTAGCGCGCCAGAGGTAGCATAGGCGCCAGTGGCCTTCTTCGTCGCTGGACGCGCGGCAGTGAGCGCCCGAGGTATTGACGAGGGGCTTCCCAAGATTCGTCGCTTCGCGCTCGCGACGGGTCTTCTGCTCTTGATGTACGTGCTGGCGGAAGTTCAGCTAACGTCGACGGTCAAGGTGTCTCTGCTCGGCGTTGAACTCACAGTCGGTCGCCCGCGTTTCCTCGTTCTTGGATTTCTCGTCGTATGTCTCTATGCCGCTGCCCGCTTTTGGTACTACGGGATAGTCATGAGCATTTCGCCGGGACGAGCACGGCGTGACCTTCTTGTGCGCCACCAGTTACCGGGAGGAAACCCGCCGCCGCAGGGGCCGGTGAGCGACTCGTACTTGTCAACCCTCCGATCCCAAGCCG
>Ga0209058_1000083_pt1 | contig 66543 bp, 47 predicted proteins | sample GraSoiAngelo_147_FD_185904 | JGI IMG/M metagenome (GOLD analysis project Ga0209058, IMG submission 185904) | Grasslands soil microbial communities from the Angelo Coastal Reserve, California, USA - 14_1009_05_40cm (SPAdes) (version 2) | ecosystem: Environmental > Terrestrial > Soil > Grasslands ... | reverse complement strand
GGCACAACGAACGGCTTCGCCACGACATTCACGATCGCAGTCCAAGACAAAGCGGAGCCAGGTGCAGGCCAAGATACGTTTTCCATTCAACTCGGAACAGGATACTCAAAATCAGGAACGCTCCAAAGCGGAAACGTCCAGATACACTAACACCCACATCTCCAGGGTGTGTCGCCCCCGAGACGTCCTTAGTCTAGGAGGCTAAATGTAGTAGCGAGAGACAATTCCCTTCGAAACCACTGATGAAGTACCGGGTCCTGGGAAAGACCGGTGTCAAGGTTAGCGAGGTCGGGTTCGGAGCCTGGGCGATAGGTGGAAACGCTCACGGTAACAGTTACGGACCAACCGACGACAAATCATCACTCGAAGCCGTCAAGAAGGCCCTCGACCTAGGCTGCACCTTCTTCGACACAGCAGACGCCTACGGGCACGGCCACAGCGAAGAAATCCTAGGCAAAGCACTGGCAGGACGACGCGACGAAGTCGTCATCGCAACAAAGGTCGGGGGCGACTTCTACCACGGCGCGCCTCGAATGAACTTCACACTCGAATACATTCTCTTCGCACTCCAAAAAAGCCTGGACAGGCTCCAAACAGACCATGTAGACCTCTATCAACTCCACAACCCTCCCAGCCATCTCATCAAGAACCCCCGCCTCTTCCAATTCCTCGACGATCTCAAGAAGACCAAGAAAATACACCACTACGGAATCAGCATCCACGACCCAGCCGAAGGAATACTCGCAATGAAATCCGGACGTCCAAGCACAATACAAGTCGTCTACAACATCCTCCGACAAGAAGCCAAGAACGAGCTGTTCGGATTGGCTAAAGCGAACAAGGTTGCCATCATCGCACGAGAACCCCTGGCTAACGGCTTCCTTACAGGCAAACACAAACCCGAAGAGACCTTCCCAGAGGGTGACATTCGTCACAACTTTCCCAGAAAGTACATCGCTGGCATGGCTCAGGCAGCGGAGAAGCTCAGATTCCTAGAACACAGAGGCCGGACCCTAGCTCAAGCAGCCATTCGCTTCGCACTCGACAATCCAGACGTCTCAACCACGATCCCTGGAGCGAAGACGCCTGAACAGGTCCAGGAGAACCTTCAAGCCTCCGAGCTTCCGCCCCTGACAGGGGAAGACCTCATGAGGATAAGACACCTCAGGGAAAGCAGCTTCGAATAACAAGAGAGAATGAACAATTTGGCACGCTATTTGGTGCGATTAGAGAACAAGCAGAAGTACACTCCGAAAGATGCCTCGAGCTTCGCAAAACAGGTCCGGGAGGTCCTAGGCGCTAAAGAGGCCATTGGGCACCTCCGAATCAGCAGCCGAGCCGTCGAGTTCGACCTCTTCGCCGAGAACAGCCCGGCGCTCAACAAGTCCAAGGCAGCACTCGAGAAGAATTTCGAACGAATCATCACCCTCAAACTACTCGACAAAGCACCGGTTCCGGGAGACAGGCTCGAGATCCTCAAAGAAGGAATCTCGCTCTTCAACGAAGAGCGGTTCTGGGAATGCCACGAGGTCCTAGAACAAATCTGGCATCCCGCAGAGGGAGAAGAACGAGACATCATCCAAGGACTAATCTTGACAGCCGCCGCTTTCGTTCACGCACAACGAAACAGAACCGAACGATCTATAGCCATGCTAAAAAAGGCGAAGCAGAAACTAGGCACACGAGCCAGCTATCAGGGAATCGACCTGAACACTGTAAGAAAGAATATCGACGCAGTAATCGATTCGTCCCTCCCCGCCCCCTTCCAAGTCAAGCTCTAGCAGACCGAATTGTTCCGAAGCCATTAACGCCCGGTATCCGTACCCTTTTACGACTCAGCTTTCATCCGAATCTGAGAAGGCTCCTCCGCAGTGCTAGTCAACATAGACAATCGCTACTCTAGCACACTAGCAATCATAGGAGGAAGCATCCTAACAACCGTCCAAATACTCGCACTCGTCCAACTAGTCTCCTCGAAAGTGCTCCCCGAGCAGGGAACCAACGGCTGGTACACCCTCTTCAACACCTTATCCAACAACGGGGCAGAGCTGTCAATCTTCGCAGCCCTAGCGTTCGCAATGTCCGTGTTGACAGGTGCAAGCGGACCCGCAGTACTCCTAGGAGGATTCCTCTGCCTCAAGAACCATCTTCGCTCCGGTAAGGAGCTGGTCGGCATAGGGGCAACACTGGGCTTCTCAGACCTCCTGCTACGCGTACCGATCCTCCTCTCAGCCGCTGGACCAGTGCTCTGGGTTGCTTGGGGAGGACTCCTCTTCACCGTGTTCGGCAACCGCCACATCCACGGCCCATCCTCCACCTACGCAGGAGAGGTACGGAGGCTCTGGGCGACGATGAGACAACGGCTCTCGAAGGAGGAGAAGAAGAGAATCATCCGCAGGCGACGCGCGAGACGGCGTGCCACACAGGCGCAGAACTAGCGGCTCGACAGAACGATATTGGCCGCCACGTAGAAAGTGAACCCTAAAGCGCTCGCGAACAGAAGATTAGGATTCGAATATCGAAGGAAGGCGGCCGTAGTGAACAGGATCCAGACTAGCATGATGACGACTTCCGTCCAGAAATTCTTGGCAAACTTATCCATCTTCTTCGCATCCTCCGGTTTCAGCAATTCTAGAGATTCATCTCACGTGAAAACCCGGTCTATAAATAAATCATACGGGGCAGGCTCACAGTAGTCGACAATCCTACAAATCCCAAATCACCGTTCAAGAACTCTCCCCCATCTTCAACGTGAATCGCCCAGAACAAGCCCTGAATCCCAATCTGTCACCGACCATCAACGCCCGCCATGAGGGCCCGAACGAAAGTACCAACGATCCCAATACCTCAAAATTCCGAGACTCGCCCATTTCACGCCCTATCAGAGAAAAATCGCCTATTCTCCCCGCCAGACAGAAAAACGACCCTAGAAAAACGACCGGGTGCGGACGCGGCCATTTGAGACGTGAGAGAAGAGGAATCCAACATTGCTAATACTATGCATCATCTATGGGGCTCAACTCAAGTCAACACCCGCCCCGGTTACAGTTTCTTGATAGGCCACGTGCCCATGTATGTGTGTTCGATGAGCCTTGGCAGTAAGTGTTGAGGCAAAGCCAACAGCAGCCTTCGCGCTGTCAGTCATCGCAGGCATCTTGACAATAGTGCTCGCGTTCGTGCTACCGAACAGCACACCAATCTTCCTACTCACCGACCCCGCAATGCAGTCAATGGTACAACTCTGGGGAGCCTTCGCAGGCCTCCTCATCATAGCCGGTTCATGGCTGCTCTACAACAACGCGGCCCAGAGAAAACTCGGGTCAATACTAGCCCTAGTCTTCTCGCTGATATCCCTAAACTTCATCGGATTGATACTCGGGCTTATCGGCGGGTTCCTAGGATACAGCTTCAAGACCACTACCAAAACCCAAACCCAAACCTCGGGCCGATCCTACAATCCGCCCAACCAGTAAGGGCGGATTCTTTCTTTTTACAGCCAAGACCCGGCCGCAAAAATCCAATCTAAGCACGATTTCGTATAACCCTTAAATCAGCTCCAACGAGATATGTCAGGTGTCGAGCTTTGACCGCGACGGTGACCCTCTCGGTTCTCGACCAATACGGCGGCACGAGCATTCTCACACCTGAGAGGATAAGATGGGTCCAGCCAAACCCCCTCCCAACCAAACCCTTAGACCTAGCCTTCAAAGAAGCTTTAGCCAACCCTGTAGGGGCAAAACCGTTCGACAGGGAGAAATGCTGGAGCCCAGCCATAATCATCAGCGACTACACCCGAAAATACTCACCCTACATACCACACCTCATCAACACGATTGAGCCAAAGACAGACGACATCAAGATCATATTCGCGGGAGGAACACATGTTCCCTCAGACCCCGACTTCATCAAGAAAGTCCTCGGCGAAGACCTCTACAAACGATACCAGAAAAGCATCCGGGTAAGCGCCACAAAGAACCCAACGAGCAAGTATGAATGGATAGGCGTCACAAGCAGAAACACGCCCGTCGAGCTCAATAAGGAACTGTTCGACCGCGACTTGCTAATCTCAACCCTGAACGTGCAGCCTCACTACTTCGCTGGCTACGAAGGCGGGGCTAAGGCCCTTCTTCCCGGATGCTCCGGGCTCAAGACCATCACGACCAACCACGGCATGGTCATCGGCAACCCCAGCTGCCGGGAGCTCGCAATCAAGGGCAACCCTCTAAGGGAAGACATGAACGAGGTTCCCGCGGTCCTCAAGGAATTCATGAAGATCGAGCATCGAATCCTCGACTTCGTCCTCAACCAGGACGGAAGCATGGTCAAAGCATCATACGGCGACCCCAACACCGCGCACCAGCAATTAGCCGAAAACTTCTCCAGACGTGCACACGCAGCAACCGCAACACCCTCCCCGTTGGTGCTCACAGTAGCAGACGGGCCCACTGGACGAAACCTCTACCAGGCACTCAAAGCCGCAGCCTTCGCCTCAAACCTAGCAATTCCAAACCACCAGCCAAAAAGCACCGTCATCTTAGTGGCATCTCTCGAAGACGGAATCGGAGGAGACGCCTTCAAGCAAGAGATGGAGACATATGGGCATATGGAGCCCGAAAAAGTGATCGAGGACCTCAAGAAACGAGCGAAGCTAGGAAAAGTCACAGAAGCCTCCCAGAAGCCCAACAGGCTCTCCCTCGACTACCAGAAAGCAGACCTAATGGTTGTCTCACCCAAAGCGCCCTCTACAGTCCCAGACCTGCTAGCGAAGACGCGGATCCGGTTCTTCCGGAAAATCGACGAGGCACTCACAACAATCGACAAGAAACTCTATGAACGAGACGTTGCAGTCCTCCCGCACGGTTCGTCAACGGTCCCGCTTACAGCCTAAAATCCGACAAGGCATTTCGCGTCGACGAGGAGACACGCTCCGATGTAGCGCGTGTTGATGATTCGTCGAAGCGTTTGCCAGACACAGGTTTTCCAGTCATAGTTTACCAGGCAGTTGGAGAAGGTTGAGACCAATACTCTCGTCCCTGGCCTTCACTAGCTTCCCTGGCGTCTTTCCCAGCACGATTTCCACCATGTTCGCCACCGAGCCTTCATCTAAATGTCCCCCAATTGTAGTAAAATCTCTACGGCCAAGCGTTACGTGAGCGTGAGGTAAAGGCACCTTATCCAGTGTTGAGATGTTTCCTGACAGGGTGAGAATCTCCAAGTCGTCCTCGAACAACTCCCAATGATACTCTTTCGTCTTGAAATCATAATGGCCAAGCTTCACTTTACTCAGTGAGCCTATTCCCTCGAAGAAACCGTTCGCGATTTTCTGTGACACGGCGAACCGTTTGATCGAGTCGAGAATATCCTCCCCTTTCTCTAGCCGAAGAACAAACCTGTTTGGAAATTTTGCGAAACGCAAAGTTCTGAAACGGGTCCAGCTTGGGGTTCAGAATAAACGTGACTTTAATGATGCAGAGAAGGGTTTTCACTCCAGCCTACTTACACCCACCTAGCACCTGTCTCTCCTCCAAACCCGGCCAAGAAACAGGATACCCTCCTAGGAAAACCTGATTTTGGACTGCGCTGTTTTCAGCTTCTCCCGCCCTGATATGGCGGTAATCAGCCCGAATGTCAAAATCGAACCCGTGATTTCCACGCCCGCCTATTTCACAGCTAACCCTAGGGGAATCAGCGCGGGTCGTAAACTGGTAGACAAGCCCATAACAGGCTAATCAGCGGGAAACAAGCCCAAAACCACGCCCAGCCAGCAGACCCCTCCTGAAAAATCCATAATCGCCTGGCAGTCTTGAGAGGCAGGACTGGTGGAGGAAAACTACCGGTTTTTCTTGGGAATAGTTTCACCCAAACAACCGTCCGGATTCTAGTGCTCCAAACCCATCAGCCACTTGTTCTGCCAGTCTCCAGTCTCCGCGTTGTCAAGGACCGTCCAGCCTATAACACCGCCCCGCCCAAGCCCAAACCAACCAACCCCAGTGACTACTCGATGGCTCGCAAGGTAGGACGCCGAATGGTACTCTACCTCTACCTCGCAGTCTTCGTCACACGCATCGGCTTCGGCAGCGTCACAATCATCTTTCCCCTATACCTCCGCGCGAGCAGCTTCCAAGTCGGCCTCGTACTCGCGCTCTACCCCATGGCCGAAGCGGCAAGCGCCCTACCAATCGGAAGACTAGCAGACCGGTTCAGCAGGAAAAACCTCCACATCATCGGTATGGTCCTCATAACCGTTCTAACCGCAGCCATCGGCTTCACGACTAACCTGTACAACGTCAGCATACTCCACGCGCTAATGGGCGTCAGCGCCGCCACAGCAGCAGTCACAAGCCTCACACTCCTAGGCGACGCAACCAAGACCACCAACCGAGGAGCCAGCATGGGAGGCTTCGACCTCGCAAACCTCGGAGGCTACGGACTCGGCTTCGGACTCGGCAGCCTATTCGCCAACGAGTTCGCCGGCCGACTCCACTGGGCTTTCTGGGCCACCGCTGGAATCTTCCTCTTCGCTGGACTAATGGCAGCAAAGATGCTCGTCGAACCCGTCAAGATCCAAGAAGTCTTCAGGAAAACAGTTCGGCCCATGAAAATCGGCAACAGGCTTCGGCCCATCATGCCAATCTGGATATCTCAAACAGTCATCCTAGGAATGTACTTTCTCCTTCCCAAAGCCTTCCGCGACGCTAGCTTTACACCAACACACGAGACACTACTCTTCCTCGGCGAACTCGGAGCACTCTTCGCCCTCGGCGCACTGATCTTCGGAAGAATCTCCGACAAGATCGGACGCACCCGAATAATGACAATAGGCGCCATCGGCGAAGTAGGCTTCCTAGCAATATTCGGCTGGACCTTCCCGAATTTCGCAAACACTCCCTTCCCAGCAATCTACCTCCTACCACTCTTCTTCCTCGCAAGCGCCATCGCCCCAGCAATTCTCGCTTACGTCAGCGACATATCTGGCCGGGCAAAACGTGGCAGCGCCAACGCCCTCTACAGCACCGTACTCAGCATAGGCCTCGCAATCGGCAACATTCTAGGAGGCTTCCTAGCCGACCTTGGAGGCATACCTTGGATATTCTTCGCGGGAGCCGGAATACTATTCCCCTCCGTAATCGCGACGAACACGATGCTTCGCAGACGCTAACCAGTCTAGCCCTGCAGCAAAAACATCTACCCAGCCACTTCCTCCCGAGCCATCCTGTCCAACAAAGCACGAACCTCTCTCTTCTTCTCCCGCGACGACCGGACAACAACAAGCCCCTCCCGCGGCTGGCCATACAACACAATCGCACCATCAGGAGACTCCAGGACACACGGCAGCGTGAGAAGATCCTCCTCCCCGTCCACCCAGACCACGGCATCCTTCGCCCTCAAAGCCTCCTTGATGACATTCCACGCCTCCATGGCAATCACACCCGCAGGATTCTTTACCTTGAAGACTCTCCTCGAAGGATAGTTGGTCGAGTCAATAGACCTCCGTAGAGTCATCATGTCAACAATTCTGACATCAACCGGAATCCCGGCAACCAACGTCTCCCGAGAGACAACATCGCCAACCGCCACCACCATCGGCGCCTTTGTCTCTTGCAACAATCGGGCGAGTTGAGGCATCGTTTCCCGAGCATCGCCAGCGAGAAGATTGCCAAGAGGCCGCTTCAGCTCTGCCAGCTCCTTCTCCCCAGGTCGGAATTGAATCGAGCCCTGGTCTCTCCTTCCCCGCGAGACGTTCCGCAGAAAACTATCTAATTCTTTGGCCCGGCTAGCCTGGACGCGAGGGCTTCCCTCTGCACATCCCCAGCCCCAACATCTTGCTCGCTATCCTCCGCCAGAATCTCTCGAAGGGCAACGCCGTCAAAGTCCGTCGAGACACGAATACCCAGCAGGGCCAGTAACGTCGGGGCCAAGTCTAACAAGTAAGCGTTCATCCTGCCCACTCGACGTATCCCCGGGCCGGCCATCCCCCAGAAACCATCACGCGTATGGATGGACGAGAAATGAGGAGAAGAACTCCACAGCTTCTCCGCGCCAATTCTAGGATTGATCTGAACCTTCTCGTTCCCAGAAAAAAGCTCGACACAGAGGTCTGGGGCTTCGTCTTGAAATGGACCCTTGAAAGTCTCTTCTTTGAAGTGGAAGATGGGTCGAAGCTTCTCCCCGGTCCGGGGGTCCACGAGCTGGCTCATCAAATCACATATCTTCCTCACCACGTCAGAAGTCGCAGATGACGACCCGTTCGCCAGCCTCCGCGCCACTGTCTCATTGACGTAGAAGTGGCACTGATGTCCTCCAGTGGAGAAGGCGAGCGTATTGTTCCAGTCAACATTCTCAATCAGCCCTGTTAGTGTCCGTTCTATCGCAGCGCTCGCAGTGAGCCGGTGAGCGACAAAATTCGGCGTAATCTTGTAAATCGACGTAATCGTTCCCGGCGGGAGATTCTTCAGAATGAACCTTCTCAGCCTAGTGTATATGTCCCCCTTATGTTTCACCGGCCCCTTGACCCTGAGTAGACCATTATCCTCGAGAAGCCTATTGATGAAGAGCGCTGACGAGACAGGGGCGGAGCCGTGGTCAGACATGACAAGCACATTCGCACCGGGCCCAGCTAGCGCACGCAGTTCTCCTACAGCCTCGTCCATCCGGACATACCAGTCATGGAGAACGTTCGAGTAAGGCGACGCAGGCTCTCCCATGTACCGCCAAAAATCGTGATGAACCAAGTCAATTCCTTGAAAAGTCATCATAAACACGTCAGGCCGGTACCACCCGATAAGATACTTGGCCGCGTCGAGAGTCTTTCTGTGCAGCCTCTCGACCATTGGAAGGTACGATTTTTCCCCCCCCTTCATCTCAGTCGGTTTTGTCAGAGGAACATCGATGTCGTAGCCATTGACAGCCTTGTCAAGCCGTTTCATCAACGTCTCAGGGAAGGCCCAGACCTTCCTTGTAGGAACAGGAAAGCCGGATATCATGAAGCCGTTCAGAGGGTACGGTGGAAAAGTGCCTGGAACATTGAACACGCCGACCTTCATCCCTTCTCTGGAGCAGATGTCCCAGAAGCATCCCATCTCGGCTGTGGTCTTCCCATGCTTCAGTTGCAAGTCTTTGCTGATATAGCTGAAGCCGTAGTTGCCAATTTTCGCAGGGTTCTTTCCGGTAGCGAAGCACTGCCAGGCGGGAACACTCTCAGGGGGAACAATAGATTGTAAAACCCCTCCAGCTCCCGTAGAGAAAATCGATGCGAGGTTGGGAAGGTCGTCCATCCATTTCGTAATGAGAAATGGCGAAGCCGAATCGATACCAATCACAAGAGCTCTCATCGGACAACAGCCTCAGCCATCATGGTCTGGCTCGCCTGTGGCTTGCCGCCCATCACCGACTCTACTTTGCCCACGATCGTCCACCAGACAGATGCCCTTGAGCCTGCTGTGCTAACCCTGTAAAGATGGAAATGCTCGGCAACTAGTGCATAGAGACGCTTCTCGTTGCGAATGAACTCAGCCGAATGCTCTGGTCTGTTGGACAGAATCCGCTCCTCCGGCGCCTCAAGCACAAACGAAATGTCCGGCCTTGGCACCAGTCGAAGCAACAAACCCTCCACCGGAATATTCACGCCGTAATCACGGAATCCAACCATCGTATCATAGATGTACCTGTCGCAAACAGTGCTGTTGCCGAGAAGCCTGCGGAGAAAAATTCCTCCCCCAAGTATCGGAAGGTAGACTAGGAGAAGGTATAGGGACCAGAGAACTCTCACCGGCCTACGCTTTTGAAGTTCGTTCTCCGACAGTCCCAGAACCCTTGCAGCTCGCCTTACGATGAAGCCGAACGGATCCAGAATGTCCTGGTGGACAAGGTACGAGAAACGAAGCCCCTTACGATTCAGGAGATAGTAGCACTGGCCAGCGTTGGTCGACTTTCCCGTACCATGAGTACCACTAAGAGTGACTAGAACCTTCCTCACCAAACCATCCCTCTACCGCTCGAGCGGAAAGCCGCGCTGACAAAGTCGATTACGATCAACGGTGGCGCGACAAGGCATTTCAGAGCACTCTTCCGCCTGCCGCTTGAAGCATCCCTCGCCCCCTTCAGCAAGAACAGCATCACCAGTCCCATCGTCGGAATTCTGTAAGGAAGCACAAGCCTGTCTCTCCTAAAGAGCCCTAACCGGTCAGCCCCAAACCGCTTCTCAGCAGCGTGAGACATCTCGGCGAACCGCGCACTCTCAAACTGGCAAGCCGAAAGAAACCGTCCAATGGACGCCAAATAGAACAGAAACGCCTCTTGAATATGCGCATTCTCAACTCTGTCCAGCACCTCTCTCGGAGTAACGCCCCGGGTCAACTCGAGAAAGTCTAGAATGTCTGACAGCTTGAGAAAGTTGTGTCTGAACATGGCATGAATCACCCTGATCAGAACCCGGTCAGGGTCGGAAGTCAACCACACTCCACGCCCTTCGACCTTGGCCTTTTGCCGGTCCTTCATGACCCGCGCAGGATCAAGGTGCGTCTCACCCAGCTGGCTTATTGTAGGGTAAAGCTCGAAGTCGTGCTTGAACCCGGGAAGAAAACAACTGAATTTCCCCAGAAGTTTGTCGCAGTGTGTACGCCCTTGAGGGTCAGCCTTGTACTTGCCCAACAGAAGAAACTTTGCCGCAGCCATCTCCCTCGGCGAAGAAACCAGAAAGTCGACATCATGCCCGACATCGGGCATGCTATCAAAAGTTTTGATAATCGCAAACGACAACCCCTGGGTCTCAAACGCATTACTCATAAGATCGTACAAGCGCATTGCCTCGTCCACCCCCCTCTTAGCATCACTCATCTCAGTCGCGGGAAGCTGCAACACCGCGGCCGCACGGAGGAGAACCTTGTTTTTCTTGGCAAGCTTGACAAGCCTCGATGAGCCTGCTGACTTTATCGGCTTATTCTTGAGAATCGCCTCGGTCAGAACTAGCGAGTCTGCCTCCTTGCGAGCAGTCTTGACTCCCCCTATGTCCTCAAGGAAGCTTCCCCTCATCCTCAATCACCTACATCCGTGCTGCCTGAGCTCATGCTTAGAGCTTCCTCTAAGCAATCCACTCCACCGGACCAGACAGTAGCACAACACCTGCTCACTTTTTCTAGTACAAAGAACCAATACCAAACTGCGGCATTTATCCAATTCCACGCACGGAAATACTCCGTAATCTGTCATATATCCATGGGTTGAATTGTAATTCCGACGGTTGAAAACTATCTTTTCTTACTAGGAAGGGTTAAAACTCGCTCGGCCTAAATCTGTTCCCAAGGTAATCGAAACGGACCAAGAGAAGCTTCTCAGCACGAGCCCGAGCAATGGAATCCAACCCGCACACGTTCTCAAGCGGAAAATCAGAATCCCTCTGATGAGGCCAGTGGTTGATAACGAGATGCTTGAGGCAGCGGTTCGAGCGCTACAGAATGAAAAGCTTGTCTTGGGCGAGAGCGTCTTCAAGTTCGAAGAAGAATTTGCACGCTTCTGCGGAACCCGGTTTGCAATTTCCACCGGCTCCGGAACGACAGCATTACAGATAGCACTCCAATCACTCGGAATCGGCTACGGAGACGAAGTTCTCACAACACCATTCTCCTTTTTCGCAACATCCAACGCCGTCATTCATGCGGAAGCAACGCCAACATTCGCTGACGTTGAAGATGGAGAGTTCAATCTCGACCCGGGCAAGGTCGAACCGCGTATGACCCCCAGAACCAGGGCCATAATTCCGGTGCACCTATACGGGACACCTGCGAAAATGGCTCCCCTAGAGGAAATCGCCGAGGAGAGAGGCATTCCCCTCATAGAAGACGCATGCCAGGCTCATGGGGCAGAGTACCAAGAGAAGCGGGTAGGCTCGATTGGGGAGGCAGGCTGTTTCTCGTTTTACACTAGCAAGAACATGACGGTTTGTGGAGACGGAGGCATGATCACGACCAATAACGAGGAGCTGGCCGAAGCGGCTAGGAGCTTTCGCGACTGCGGAAGGTCAACCAAGTACACCATGGCCCGTATCGGATACACCTCACGGCTAAACACTGTCAATGCTGCCATTGGACGAGTACAACTGAAACGTCTCCCAGAATGGAATCGGAAGAGGCAAGCAATAGCTAACCTATACAGAAAGGAGCTCGAAGGGCTTGAGGGGATTATACTCCCTCCAGCGACCCGAAGCGGAGAGACCTCAGTCTACCACCTTTTCGTAATTCGAAGCCCACTGCGAGACCGTTTGATGGGCCGGCTTGAAGCCAACGGGGTCGAAGCCGGAATTCACTACCCAACGCCAATTCACCTTCAAGGACCCTACAGGAACAAATTCGGCTACAAAGAAGGCGACTTCCCCGTCAGCGAGAAGCTAGCTCAAGAGGTCCTAAGCCTCCCGCTCTACACTGAACTAATAGAAGAAGAGGCTCTTGATGTTGTGCGGATCGTCCGAGACACCGCTCATATGGAGGCTAAGGGTTCATAATGAACCCGGTTCGCGTAGCAGTAATCGGAGCTGGCTACTGGGGAAAGAAGGTAATTCGGGAAATACGCGAGGTTCAGAGAAACAGAGGAGGGGCCGAACTTCATTCTGTCGTAGACAACTCGCCAACAATGCTATCCCAGTGTCAACAGGAATTTGGACCATTGGACTACAGAGTTGACTATCACTCGCTCCTCACCGACCCGAACCTCCACGCTGTTCACATTTGCACTCCAAACGCGTCACACTTCGAGGTGGCCTCAGCGTTCCTCCGCCACGGCAAGAACGTTCTGGTAGAGAAACCATTGACGCTAAAATCTCAAGATGCCTACTCCCTGGTCAAGCTCGCCAAAGAAAACCACCTAGTTCTCTGCACTGGGCACATCCACAGGTTCAACAACGGAGTGAAGGAAATGAGGAAAGCTATCGCCAGCGGGGAGCTAGGAGAGCTTTACTACCTCAGGTTCAGGTGGACGGGATTCATGCTACCCCAAGGATACAGGGAAGTCATCACAGACCTCGCGCCTCACCCGTTCGACATTTGCAATTACCTACTCGATATTTGGCCAAACAAGATTACCTGCCGTGGGAAAGGCTACAGAACCAAGGATAACGAAGAAGTCGCCTTCATGACTGCTGAACACGCAGGAGAACTGGCGGCTCAGGTAGAGGTCAGCTGGCTGGACCGAGAGAAACGGAGAGACGTGACAATTGTCGGAAGCAAAGGAATGGCGTTTCTGGATTGCTCCGAGCAAAAAGGTACCATTCAAGGGCCTGATGGCTCTGAGCCGCGCCTCCTGTCCATAGTGCCGAGCAATACCCTAAGGGCTGAGGTCAGCCATTTTGTGGACTGCATCGCGGACAACCGCGACGCAAGGCCCTTCTCCAACCTATCTGATGGTGTCTTGGGCGCCCGGGTGGTCAGTATTCTGGAGGCTGCACGCGAGTCCCTCCGAAACGAGCGGACAATGCAGCTCCAGATTCCCCGGGGCGAGGAGATACTGGCAAAGTGAGCAAACGCCCCAAGTACTCCGTGATTAAAAACTCAAAGATTAGCAAATCCTCTCGAATCTACGACCAGGTTAACCTGTACGGTTGTAGGATTGGAAAAAACTCCAAGATCGATTCTTACGTATACATTGAGGAAGGAGTAACCATTGGAGACAACTGCAAGATCCGACCGTTCGTCTTCATACCGAGTGGAATTACTATAGAAGACGACGTCTTCATAGCTCCTTCCGTTACGTTCACAAACGACAAGTATCCTAGGTCGCATGGCGACTGGACCCTGCTCCACACAACAGTTAGGAGAAACGCCTCAATAGGCGCGGGAGCAACCATTGGACCGGGGATTATCATAGGAAAAAATGCCCTCGTAGGGGCTGGTTCAGTAGTAACCAAAGACGTGCCTGACGATGCCGTTGTGGCCGGCAATCCAGCTCGTATCATAGGCAAGAGGACCACGCCATAGGGATCATTTCTAGGAAGTACTCGCCATGATTTCGCGAGACGACAAACCCTTGCGGTCAATCGCAATCATCCCGGTCTACGGAGAATCCGGTACCATCGGACCCGTGCTGGAGAAATTCCGAGTCGGTTATGTTGATGAGATATGTCTGGTACTAGACGACCCAGCACCCTCAACCCTCACCGAGGTCGAAGCAGCAAGTCGGAAAATAAGAGTCCCTCTAAAGATAATACAGAATCCCATCCGTGGGGGGATAGGGCGAGCGATTAGGCAAGGCTACGAGTATGCCCTTTCAAATGATCTTGGCCTGATAGTTGTAATGGCCGGAAACGGAAAGGATAACCCATCAGAGATTCCTCGCCTCACGACACCTATTCGTGAACAAGGTTACGACTATGTCCAAGGGTCGCGCTTTCTACCAGGCGGGAGGAGGGAGAAGAACCCGTTTCTGAGGAGCATATTTACACGACTCTTCCCTTACGTCTGGACTTTTCTCACGGGGACTAGAGTCACGGAAGTCACTAATGGCTTCCGGGCGTACAAAGCTTCAATCCTGAAAGATCCCAGCATTAACGTGTGGCAGTCATGGTTGAACAGATATGAGCTAGAATACTATTTGCACTACAAAGTCCTAACCCTCGGTTACAAGTTTGGCGAGAGGCCGGTCTCCAAGGACTATTCTGCGATCTACAAGAGAAAGTACTCTCATATTTCTCCGGTCAAAGACTGGTGGCAGATTGTCGGACCAATTTTTCTGCTTAAGCTAGGGGTAAAGAAGTGAATCATGGAAACAGTAGTCCTGCCGAGAATAGTCCTTGCGTCCGAGCGAGCTGACAGCCTTGCACTTCTGAGAGAGTACGCCGACTTTTGGAAGGTGCCGTACTCACTTGAAGTAACAACCGGAGAGAACACTGTAATAGTATCGACGGACCCCTTACCCAATCTAGACGACGATGTCACGGTGGTCATTTCATCTCTAGAGGAGGGAGGATTTCGGCGGACAGCGGACACCCTCGGGGTCAGTGTTAGTTCGCGTAACACATCGATTAGACTACCATACAGTCGTGACGTCAAGACTTTTCTTGACACTACTCTATATGAGTTCTCAGGAACTAAACTAGAAGGTGTGATACATGATGGCGACAACACCGTTCTATCGCACCTTGAGGGTACGAATTGCTTTCTTCTTTCAGTCGACCTCGTCTCAGACTATCGAAGATTGCTATACGGGGGATTGGAAGACCCTCCCAGCCTGAGGTTCAGACTAGCCACCAAGCTTCCACTCTCGTACAATACAATCCCATCCTTCATCAGAAGCCGTTCCTTTCGATCGACCACGACCGCCAACGAACCAATGGAAGAGAAACTCGGCCCCGTCGAATGCCTCAGGACAATTTTCCTCTCTAGCTTAGTGGTCTCAAGCGGCCCAGTCCTCCGACTTGGGTTTTGGAAACGCGGGATATCACATGTGCTCACGGTCAGTCATGACGTGGAGACTCGGCGTGGGCTCGACGTCGGCTGGCCGAACTTGGCAAGAATAGAGCGAGCTGAAGGCATACGCGCGACGTGGAATGTTCCCAGCAACCGCTATCCTCTCTCGGCTAGCGATTTCAACCACATGGCTCCGGATGGAGAAATTGGAGGCCATGATACCAGACACGATGGAAGGCTGATACTACTGGGGCTCGAGGACAAAGTGAGGCGATTACGCCTCTGTAAGAGCAGATTAGAACAGCTCTCAATGGGAGAAGTTAGAGGTTTTCGTTCTCCTCTACTTCAACATGGAAGGGAATTGATTCAAGCTCTTGCAGAAGCAGGCTTCAGGTTCGACTCGTCAGCTCCCAGCTGGGAGCCTCTTTCACCCACGTCCTTACATTCACACGGAGTGGGAACTGTTTTTCCTTTCAAGATAGACGGCGTTGTTGAGATACCAGTTTCGCTTCCTCAAGACCATCAGCTTGTTCGAGTGGCGGGTATGACTCCAGGCGAGGCGGCCGGTCGCCTCCTAGCTCTCTCAAACTGGGTGGCTAGCATAGGGGGAGTTTGCGTGTTGTTGGTCCATCCTGACTACGAATTCGCCCAGCCCAAATACCTGCAAGAGTACCAAAAACTTCTACATTCGCTTACCCAGAATCCCGGCTGTCAGGTCATGACTCTGGGTGAGCTTGCCGACTGGTGGGATTTCAGGAACAGGGCCCACCTAGTAACCCGCACCAACGGAAGCCTTGAACTCCGCGGCGGTTCGGTAGAGCAACTGCAACAACTGACGCCCCAGCTAGTTACCGGGTACGGCCGAGACGGGTTCAAGATCGAAGCGCCGACCGCACTCAGCATCTCGTATAATGTGACTTACGGAGACAAATCCTAGTCAGCCAGGATGGAGAGATCATAACTTGCCTCTTCTAGAAGCTTTGCTATATTCAACATTGGGGGCGTTGGCGTTGGGTTACATGATCGGCCTCCTGGTTCTATTACTCAACTCTAGGAGATACAAGCCGTCCGTCGGTACTGGCTTTCTGCCGACGGTCTCTCTTATCATTCCGACTTTCAATGAAGCGGCTGTGATTGGGAGAAAGCTAGAGAACGTTCTCCAGCTAGATTATCCTAGGGATAGAGTTGAGGTAATCGTTGTTGACAGCGCTTCAACTGACGACACTCGGGAAATCGTACGGGGCTTTGCTGCACGACACCAAGGGGAAATCAAAGTCAGGCTCGTTGAGCAGTCGGTGCGGATGGGAAAGACCGACGCGCTGAACGAGGCGCTTCGTCAAGCAAAGAGTGAGATCTTCGCTCTCACAGATGTGGACGTGACATTTCCCCCCGACTCGCTGAAGAAACTAGTGGCCCACCTTGAAGATCCGAATATAGGTGCCGTTTCGGGGGTTGAGATTCCGATCGGAGGGGGCAGCACAGCGCATAGTCTTGAGGCAGACTATCGAAGAATCTACACGGCCATCAGAATGGCTGAGGCCAGCACGGATACTCCGTTCATGTGTGAGAGCGAATTATCCGCGTATCGGCGAGCTATTCTCGAGCCTCTTCGTCCTGGGGGCATGTGCGATGATATCGAGCTAACCGTTGGTGTCAGGTCAAAGGGTTACAGGAGTAAGTACGACATTTACAGCCCATTCTTCGAATCGGAGGCTGGCACGTTTGTCTCTAAGCTCAAGCACAAGTTTCGACGTGGTATGGCCAACCAACATGCACTTGTTCGCAACTCGAATGTTCTGTTCAACAGGGCCTTTGGGAGATACGGGAGCGTCGTTTATCCATTCGAATTCTTTGTTCACATCGTCTCCCCGGTCCTGATCGCAGTCGTTTTTTCTTTGTTCATCCTAAGTGTGGCCTTCTCTCCTTTCTCGGCACTAGTTGCGGTTGTGGTTGCCCTGGCTCTAGGTGTGCCAAGCCTCGCAATAGTACACCGTTTGATGAGCATCTATTCTAGCGAAGATATTTCGAGGATGAAGGGAACCGGGTCTTGGCTCGTAGGCGCCCTGGCCTTCCTCGCCTTCCAAGGCGTGCTGTTGGCAAGCTTGTTTAGACTTGCGTTAAAGGGCCCCCAGGTCAAGTGGGAGCAGGCCGCCGGGACTCGGCCTCCAATAACCGTAATGAATTCGGGATGAAACAAGTTGTCAATCAAGGACGCCCATTGGTTCTCAAGAAAACTGACTCGTCGTGGGCGAATCGAAAGCCTTGCTACGACATTAACAGTCCGTGGGTACGTCTATCAATTCCAGAAATCCTTCCCCATCATTATGGAGCTTGCTTAGATGAGCAGGAGAGGGTTCCTGGTCGCTTTCTCTGGAGTCGATGGGAGCGGCAAGTCCACCCAGATTAGGTTGCTGGAGAGAGGTCTACGTAAGAATGGCACCAAGGTAGTCCGTATAAGAAATAGATGGAGACCATTGATCTCCCTCCCTTTGCTTGTTTTCCTCAGACGTCTCGGCTACGCGAGAGTACACAAGGCAGGAGGTGTCTACATTGTCGAAACCAAGTTCTCCAGAGGTTCCCGACTGGCTTCGCTGTGGTGCGTCTTAACCCAGATAGAAAACATCGTCAAGGCAGCTCCGAAGGTGTTTCTCCCCCTCCTCTTGGGGGCTACCGTGATTTCGGATAGGTATGTGTTAGACATGCTGGTTGACGGAATGGCGGGCCTACATGACCCCCCCGGGCAGACTAGGCTCGGATTTCAGCTCTTGCGCATTCTGCCACACCCCGACAAGTCATTCGTGATGGACATCGCGCCGGAGGTTGCCTTCTCACGAAAACCAGACCTTCCCCAGCTCTCAGACTACGTGGAAAGGCTCAGCCTCTACCGGCGACTGGGGGAAAACTCGGGAGCTACCTTCGTTGACGGGCGGGCTTCCCCGGAAGAGGTACACATGAAGATACAGAGTACATTTGATTCGGCCCGTCCTACAAGTTTCTATCGTCCAAGTTCGAGCTAAGCGTCAGGTTTTTCCTGCCTGAAGAAATTTCTGTATGCTGCTCCGAGGGAGCATAGGACCGAATAGCCTGTCAATACCAAAGAGACATTCACCGCGTTGAAAAAGGGCCCGAGGCCCAACCCCATCCCAGTGCCCACGGCGATAACCAGGCTCAGGAATACGCTGAGGAGAACGATCTCCAATGCGGTCATCGTCTCGTTGGGAAATAGAGCGCGAACAGTGAGGAAACCCGGAAAGAACCCTAGCGTGAAGAGCCCAAAAAGAATCCTCAACGAGGAAAATCCAATGGCGGAGCTCCCAGATGCAACTAGAACTGTTTCCGCTACTGGCATCGCCACCCCCGCGTAGACCCACCATGCCTTGCGGAGATCTGTTAAGGACTGCATGGAGTCCATCTCTTAGGGCCTCCAGTGGCGATGTATCCTCGGGGGTGGAGTTCGTCCAATCTTTGGAGGTCGCGTTGGTGGCGGTTTGCTGTTGTTTCTCATTAACTGGTTCCTTCGCTCTTCAGTAGTCCATCAGTGCTCCTCTGGGAAGCACAAAGATTTTTGCTTTCGTTAGTCCGGGCAAATCCTAAAGCCCCCACCGTTTCGAGCAAGGATGATACCTTTGCGCCTGTCTGAACGCATGCTTCTGGTTTGGTTTTTCCTTTTACTTCTATTCGGAGCCTACCAAGGCTCAACTTCCCGTGCGCAGCCTGACCCCTTGTCGCTTGCTCGAGAGAAACTGCTTGATGGGTTTCGTGATATCCAGAGCGCGGAGTCATTGGGAGTTTCGCGAGAAGCCTCAAATAACTTGGTTAGAAACTTGAACGTTGCTCTTGAGCTACAAGAGCAAGCTAACGCTTCAGGCTCTTCCCAACTCGCAGTTCTTTCCGTAAACGAGTCCACGTCCGTCTCAACTCGCGCCCTATCTTTGGGGAACAGTGCCCAGTTGGAAGGTTTCCTGCGGTCGGCTGAAGGATACGGGGTGTCCATCGGAGCGGCCGTACTAACTGCCTTGCTAGGTTTAGAATCCCATCGATTGAATAGGTTGTTGCGGCGGGTAGGTTCGCGAGCTCGTAGGGTAGCAGAATAGATCATGCTTCGAAAAGCCGTGGTATTCCTAGTTCTCTTCGTGTCATTCTCGCTAGTCTATGGATCCGCGACGTACTATTTCCTTTCTCAAAGGGCCCTCCAGCCCTTCATGGGCTTCGCTGTGTACTCTGAAACAGGCTCACTATCCAGATATGTGAATGGCTCGTCTCTCTCTGTTCCATTTAACCAAACAGTTCACTGGAACTTGCAGGTTACAAACATGATGGGCTCGGTCCAGTTTGCTAGAGTAGTTGCTAGATTGGGCAACTCGTCCACGACGAGTCCGACGGCTAGCAGGCCGGGAGATGCGCCTGTGGTAGGTGTGCTTGAAAGGTTTGTTGCGACCGGCGCGACGGAAAACATGAACTTCAATTGGACCATACTCTCTACGAACAAGGTAGGTCAACAAGTAAGTGTCAGACTTAGAGTGAACGGCGGTTCGCCGGTTTCCCCGCCTGTAAGCGCCAGCCGGTTAGGCCAAGATTTTCGCCTGCTGTTTGAACTCTGGATGTATGAACTGTCCTCAGACACTTTCCAGTATGGCTGGAGAGGTTCATCGTCTAGGGTGGGGACTTGGCTTCAAGTCTGGTTTAACGCACCCTAAGAACCATCAAGAAGTCTGAAGCGTTACTCTTACAGTTGGTAAAGGGAAGTTGTCCGGTTCCCGGACTAGGTTCTGAGGTCGGCTCCATGCCTTCCAGCCTTCAGCGTGGAATCACTTGTTCGCTGATTTTGGCTCAGGGACATTTCGGTTTGCGTAGATCCGGTCTAGGCCGGTAGAATAGACAAGGTCGAAGTTCCTTGTCACATTACCCTCGAAGTTGGTCCTAGCGGCCAGATATGACTGTGCCATGGGCCCGGACCTCAGCACATAGACGTTCACATAATAGTCTGAGAGAACGATGTAGGCAGCTGTGCCGTCGGAGGTCGTGTACGTAAGGTTGAATGGAGCGATTGTTGGGTCACTGTTGGGTTTGAAATAGCCTCCGGTTTTGTTGAGGATGTTTCCCTGTTCAAGCCTAGGCTGACTTATAACACCGTTCAGCCCAGCGTAGAACCTCCAGCCGTCCTCTTCTGGATGAAGAAACAGGATCGAGTGGGAAGGGATTCCGGCGGCAATTGCGTCCACCGTCAATGCTGAGTTCGGTATGTACTGGAACGGGTCTACCCCGTACCTTGTTATGGGAATCAATGCAGCGAACAGAAGCATTGAGACGATAAGCCCGCCCTTCAAGAGGACGTAGATTGATTTCCCGCCTACGCTAAGGGCGACGCGCCTCTCAAGGAGCCATGCAATGAGGATCCCAAAGGGCAATAACGCGAAGAGGTAGCTCCGCTGCAAAACATCTGCTCTAGCAAACGCTGCGATGGGAATTGTTGCAACTGAGGCGAGGAAGAATCCGTAGAGCAGTCTTTCCCTTGTTCGAAATCGTCCGATGAAGAGTAGGAGGACGAGTCCACCGGCCCAGATCATGACTGATGTGACTTGTTCAAAGATGATCGTCGTGGCGTAGCTGCTGGCTGGGGTTGTCGGCACGTTTTGGGGGGATATTCCGGTCGGAAACTGAGATAGGCTCTGGACCGCACGGTCTAGAATAGATGTCTGGACAAGTTTTCGCGCATCAACTGCGATGAACAACCACCACACTAGGCCTGTGGCTGTGAGAGCTATAGTTGAGGCTCCAACTTTGGCTAGTGCTTCTCTGACCGCTGCGCCCCTTATGAGGATGTACAGGGCTAGGAAGACGAAGAGGCCGAGTCCGACTGCTATGGGGGTTTCAGGATGGCTCGCGACGAAGATTGGGGTAACGACGAGAGATATCGCTGTCCACATTTTTCTTCGAGGGATGTCTTCTATTATCTTGAGGATTATGAAGAGGAATCCAAGGTATAGGGGGAGTTCAAAGGCTTGGGGTGACGCGTGAAGCTGGAACCAGAATCCTCCGAGTATGAGGCCCGAGGCTATTGCTGCGTTGTTCGGGCTGAACATTCGCGCAATTACGTAAGCGAAGAAAATAACGACCAAGGCGAGTCCCGCGGGAAAATACTTCATCAGCTGGAATGGGTTGATCCCCGCGACGGACGATAATTGGGCGATGTAGGAAAACGCTCCGGGAAACTGGTGAACGTACCAGTTTGGAGAGTGGAACCATCCCATTGAAGTGAGAAGTTCCAGGGAGTTTCCTGTGTGATAGTACGCGTCCAGGAACCTGGGATCTTGGTAGCTAAAAGAGGGGAGTCCGATAAGGTACAGCGAGAGAAGGAAAAGTCCTGAGAGTTCCTTCGCTGTTCGTGTTCGTCCTTTTGAAACTGCGGGGAGGAGAATTGTTCCGAGTGTTGCTGCCAGTCCCCACCAGTATACGAGAGGAAGGTTGGTCAGGTAATAGTACGAGTCTGGTGGGAATGACGAGACTCGAAAGTCTGCCGCCGTGACGAACCATAGGGATACGGCCTGTGTGACAAAAGCAATGTTGAGTACAAAATATCTGAGATCGATGGTTTCGTAGAAAGGCGACATCCTTGGAGGGTCGGGTTCTTTAGTCATCGTTCGGGGTGATATCCTCCTAAGCTCAGGTCTGGGTTCCGCGTGGAGTCCCCGTTTCCTATAGGAGGCTAACGCGGATTGCGGTATGTTGGACAGGTATGTTGTAAGTATGATAAATCCTGCTCCTACCCCGACAACTGTCCATTCACTAAGCAGGAAGAGGCCAGCGGGGAAGTTGCGGGAGAGCCAGGCTCTCATGAAATCGTTGGTTTGGTTCTCACGGTAGAGCCAGAACAAAAGTCCGGTTATAGTGGCAGCCTGAGCGAAAAGGAGTACCCTGGTGAGTCGTCGTCTCTCCAAGGTCTTCTTCAAGTCGCGTTCTTCGGCCGGAGTTAAGGGTTTGGCCCCTGCAATGTCACGTCTTCTCCCCGCGTGCTTGGCGGGTTAGAACCAGTCTTTCGATTCTGCGAAGGAACGGCTGGTAACGGTGTGGGAGAACGTCTTTGAGCAGTACGAAGTCTCCCGGTTTGAAGATTTGGAACTCGCGGCTCACCAAGACAAAGGCCGAGGCGAATACAAGGAGAAATGCCGGGAGCCTTAGAAGGGTCCTGGTTGGAGCGAAAAGGTCGAAGAGCTGGTCTACAGCTAGTAAGGGCAAGCCTGTGCCAATTGCGAGCGCCAGAGCGTCTTTGAACCCTTTGAACGGAGCTGTTTTGATGGTTGGCCTGAGCAAGTTGTATGAGAGGTAGACTGTTAGGCTGGACAGCAGGGCTCTGCCGGTGGCCCCGGCGGTTGTTCCGAGTGTTGGAGCGAGGAACCATACCCATGCAAGGTAGAGGATTGTGACGGTCAACGTCACCGCGAGAAGAGTGCGGGTCCTTCCAACAGCCTGGAAGGTTGAGGCGTAGATCGCGGCTTGGGCTGTGAAAATGGTGGTTATGGTGAGTATTGCGAAGGGTACCGATTCGGCTGTTGTTGCGTAGGAGGGCCCGTATGCGATGTTGAGCAGGGTCGGAGCTACGGCGGCCATGGATGCGCCTAGTGGGAGGACTGCTAAGTTCGTAAGACGGAAAGCTATGGAAAGGCGGCTTGTAACTCCTTCATTGTTCCCAGTCGCGTGTGCAGCGGACAGCGCTGGATAGAGCGCATTTGCCACGGGGAACCAGAAAGCTGAGAGGAAGCCGACGCTGCTGGCGATGATGTAGTAGCCTCCTGTGGTGGGTAGTTGGCCGAGTCGTACTTGTAGGAGTCCGATGTCTCCCCACTGCTGGCCGAATGTTATGAGGGTGGCTAGGAAGAGCGGTAGGGTGAAGGTGAGAAGTGGTCGTAATGGGTAGTTGTGTGGTTGGGGGAGGCGTCCATGCCAGTAGTAGATGGAGAGTAGGAGTGCAGCTATGCCGCCTATTGCCCAGCCGATGATTACGCCTAGGACTCCGGTGGTGCCGAAGAGTCTGGGGCCGAGTAGTGCTAGGAGTATTCCGATGCCTCGGCTGAGGGGTACGTAGAGGATTGTTACGTAGGCGTATTGGGGGTACATTCCGACGCCGAGGAAGTAGGCGTTGTAGAGGAGGTAGAGGTCGATGATTGTGCCGATTAGGAATGTGGTGGCTAGTTCTAGGACGTAGGTTTCTCCGGCAGGGAATAGGAGGGTGTTGATGACTGGTGACAGTGGGAGGGCGATGAGGGAGGCAGGGATGGCGATTAGTATACTGAGGCGTAGAGTGGTCTTGGCTACGGATCCAGCTACGCTTCTTTCATCCGTTCCGAGGTGGCCGGATATGTACCGGGTGGCGGCTTGGGGTAGGGCTAGGAGGGTTATGGCGTTGAACGCGGCCAGTGTCGCGGAGAGGAGCGAGACGACGCCAACTTCTGCTTTCGTTAAGACGCGTGCGAGGATGATGTAGAAGAGGAAATAGGAGAGGTAGACGATGAATTGTTGGAGTGTGATATAGGCTGTTCCGCGGGCGACATTGTACTCGGGCCGGGCTGTTGTCAAGGTCTGAGCTGTCCGATTCCGGGTCTGGAACGGGTCTTCTTCTAAGATTATGCTGAGAGTCGGAAAGGGAGGGTCTAGCGCTCTCGCGTCTCAGACGGCGACGTCCGTACCCGCTGAGAAATCGAGCGTCGTTTTCTGTCTGGCGGGGGAGAATGGGCGATTTCCGGCTGACAGGGCGTAAAAACAGGTGATTGTTCAGTCTCCATTATTCCGCGTTCGTCTGCAAATCGACCAGGGGATTAGTGTGGTCGTTCAAGACAGCCGACAGATCGCGATTCGGGGGTGATTCTGGGAGATTTTTTGGTCTTTCTGTCCGGGCTGGAATTTTGGCTTTCGTTAGGCAGTTATTGCCGTTCAGCCAGCAGGCGGGATCATCGCCGGATTTGCGAGGTTCCATGCCCCAAAGGGAGAGTTCCGTGCAGTTGTAGGACGCTGTCTCGCAATGCGGTGCTTGGGGTCGCCAAGCCCATGGGGGGTGTGTGCCTTTTCAACAAGTCTGCAAGCCGAGTCTACAATGAGAGAAGGATTGACAGTACTGCTGGCGTTTGTTTAGAATGGGAATATCCGATGTAATATTCGGTTTTGCGCATGACCTGATGCTAAGGGCAAACTACGGTGGAATCTTCCTGCTTATGGCTATGGAAAGCGCCACTCTTCCAATCCCCAGCGAAATAGTCCTTCCTCTCGCCGGGTATTTGGTCTATACAGGCGAGTTCGAATTCTGGACCGCAGTCCTCGTAGCTACCCTAGGGAGCATGGTGGGAACAATGGTCGACTATGGCATTGGGTATCGGTTTGGAAGGAGTGCGATATTGAAGTATGGGAGGTTCGTCCGGCTGAGCGAGAAGCACCTCGTCAGCAGTGAGACATGGTTTGCGAGGCACGGCGACTCGGCTGCGTTGCTGGCAAGATTTGTTCCCTTGCTGAGAACTGTGATCGCCTTCCCTGCAGGAATCGCCAAGATGAGAGTAGGCAAGTTCCTGCCGTTCTCATCGGTGGGGATTCTCATCTGGGACATTGCCCTCATCTACTTCGGATATGCAGCTGGTCAAAACGCGAATCTGATAGTCAGTAGCTTGGAGTCTGCCTTTGTTTTCGTGGAGGTCTCTGTGGTCATCGCGATCGTGTTGACGTTGATTTTCGTATCGAAAAGGCATAAGAAAAGCTGAGACCATTCCCGCTCAGTCAGGTTCTGAACACGTTGACCGAGTCTACAGCGCCTCCCGCTGACAAGGGCAAACTGTGCCCATTGTGCAGTCTACCACAGAACGAGGTTTTAGCCGAGCTAGGACGATGGCGGCTGGCGAGGACGAAAACGATGAAAGGACACCGAGAACGACTCATGCTCCTCTACCGGGAGCATGCCAAGACAATCGACGAGCAGTCAATCGGAGAAGCCTATCTAACGCTCCACAAGGTCGGCCAAAAATTCTTCTCCCATGCGAAACAATGGGCCATCTTCGAACCAATCTACGCCACGGTCCCTGAGCACTGGCATCGAGTGGCATCTGACCTAGACGCCAAAGCTGATGACCACGATCAAATTCTGAAGACTCCAAGACTTATCGTTGATAATGAGGATGGCACAATAACGCGGGTCACTGTTGGATAAGGCGGCCGGTTAGAAACGTTCGCACTCTAGGAAATTGGCCTCCCAGCCAGGCTTGACAGGATTTGTTTAGCCTGGAAGGTTCTCCGTTCCAGTAGAGTTGTGTAGGTTCCGAAGACTCGCGCTCGTCCTCTAAGCAGGTCCTCTAGCGGGTCATCACAAACAAGTCCGGCATTGCCTATCACCCGTGTCCAGTGCGCGTCGCTTCCTGCGCTTTTGGGTTTTGAATTTGTTCCAGCCAGCTGCATTGCCATCGAGTTGGCTTTAGGAGTGTTGTTCGCATTGAAGACCTCAATGGCATCTGCCAAAACGCACTGGTCTTTCACCGACCTGGCCTTTTTCGAGAAGGGGTGTGATGCTACTGCTATTCCCCCTGCGCTGTGAATCTCCTCTATTGTTTCCGCGACTTGAAGCCCCTTGGGAATGTTGTCTCTTACTCCGATTGCAAGAATGTGTCCGGCAGCGCTTGTCACCTCAATGCCGGGGATTACGATGAATTCTGGATAGTTTCTGGCCAGTCTCTGCCCTACGAGTCCACCTTTGACACTGTCATGGTCTGTTATGACCAGTCCCCTCAGACCTCGCGATATGGCTGCCTCAATCATTTCCTTGGGAGTGTTGAGCGCGTCGAAGCGACGTTTCCTCCGGTTACTATACACAGTGTGACAGTGGGTTTCCCATCTCATCGGTATCGCACCATAGCCAAGTCCGTGGGCCGGGACAATCCTGCACGTCATCATCCTTCACTGTGTTAAGGTTCCTCCGTAGTCTTGTCGGTCCCTCCCTGCCGCAAAATGTCTTATTCTCAGGACCCATGGACTCTGGTGTTGGTATGTCGCGTATGATCAGGTTTGGATGTATTGCACCGCACGGTGCCGAACTGATTCCGTCACTTGCAAATCGACAGAGCCTCGCCTCGTTTCAAAAAACGAGAGACGGGATGCGCATACTTGCGTTGGAGGTTGCGAAAGCAAGACCGGACACTGTTATCATTGCGAGCCCTCATAGCCTCAGGCTTTTTCGTCGCATAGGAATCATTACGGCGGAAAATTCCTCAGGGACCCTTGCAACTTTACCCAATAGATCAGTGAAGCTCAAAGCCAAGTGTGATGTCGTTTTTGCGAAGAGGCTCCTAAGGGTTGCTGAAATGCGGGGACTGCCGGTCGTCGGCGCTAATTATGGCACATCAGAGGGTAAGGGCTCTGATATGCCCATGGACTGGGGGACCCTCATTCCTCTCTGGTTTATCCTCAAAGAAACGGGGCTCAAAGCAAAAGTTGTCATTGTGACGCCGTCTAGGGAGATAGCTTTGGGACAAAATGTCTTGTTTGGCCAGACAGTCGCACGCCTCGCAAAGAGAACTCCTGGAACGCAAGTATTCGTGGCAAGTGCGGACCAGGCTCATACACATTCCAAAACTGGGCCTTACGGCTTCAGTAGAGACGCTTCGAAGTACGACGGAACGGTTGTAAGAGCGATAAGGGAGAATCGCTTGCGTGACGTTATTCGCTTAGGCCCGAGGATGGTTGAGCGGGCAAAACCGGATAGCCTGTGGCAAATCGCGATGCTGGTTGGTGCCATGGGGACAGTGGGAATGCGTTCTGAGTTGCTGTCATACGAGGTTCCAACGTACTACGGGATGATCTGCGCAACGTTCGCTCGAATGCAGAATTAGACAGGAAATGAACATTTTTGCAGTTCTCCGGGAGAAAGAACCAGAATTACACCGCCCGGAGTCTTCCAGGCTTGAAAAATCCCCTGAATCCTCAAAGCATCAAGGAATACAATAGATTTAAATCATAAAGTGCGGTTTGTATGCTATAGGTGAATTCAGGATGGCTAAGCCTAAAAAGAAGAGCAAGAAATAGCCGTAATCGCTTATTGTTCCGAAGTTCTAGCTCATTTCACCCCTTTTTTTTTTTATCTCTAATGGGCTTCTTCCAGAAGGTCGCTATCTACTACTGCAGGCAGGTTTCTCGAGTATCTTAGCTCGTGTATCAAATGCTTCGATTGAAGGGACCGCCCGCTTGCTCTATGCCAGGTAGAGGACCAAATACAAGGATCGGGAAAATGGGAAGGCTGGCTTGAATATTTCGATATTGTTCGGTAGAAAGTCCACTACCAAGGAACCTTGGTAGTATGTCTTTCGAGGATTTAAGTTCGTTGGAAGTCTTTTCCTAAGAAAAGTCCGGGAGTATTATATCGGAATGGTGGGGGGCTCTTTCGGGCGTAATGGGGAAACAGTCGGTGCGAACTCGAAAGTTCATGCAGACACTCGACGTAAGGCTCTACACTGAGCTTGACAGGGTAGCGAAGAGCAGAGGAATAACAGTTCAACAGCTTCTGAGGGCCGTTGTTGTCCCCGAATGGTTCAAGCAGGAAGACCCTGAGAAGTCAAAAGAGATCTTGAGACGGCTTTCGAAATTGCATCGAAGGCAGCGGACTCGACGGGTCGCCCCGAAAATTAGCGCCTGAATACTGTCGTCTCTCCGTTCGCCTCACGTCGTGCGCGTCTATAGGGGTCATATTCATTTTCTGGTTGTATGGGTGATGCGTGGTTGAGGTCTCAACTCCGACCCGCCGACGTAGAGTGCGGTTTCGACGAGTCTAACTGCATAAGCCCATTCGTTGTCGTACCAGGCCAGGATGCGGACGAGATCACCGGTAGTGGACGTTGAGGGAGCATCGATTATGGAGGAATGCGGATTCTTCTTGTAATCAATTGAGACCAACGGTTCTTCCGAGAGTTCGAGTATTCCTTGAAGTTGGCCGTGGGAGGCGTCTCGATAGGCACGGTTGACCTCCTTGCTGGTCACAGGTTTCCTTGTCGAGGCAACAACGTTTAGGAGGGACACGCTCGAAGTAGGTGCCCTTATCGCGTTGCAAACAACTCTGCCCTTCAGTTCAGGAAATATCCGGTCAATGGTGCTAGACGCTCCAGTCTTAGTCGGGATTAATGATTGGCCGGCGGCTCTGGCCCTTCTGAGGTCTTCATGGGTGCTGTCTAGCAAACGCTGGTCGTTGGTGTAGGCGTGGACCGTTGTTGCGAAAGCGTTTTTGACACCAAAGCTGTCGTTGAGAACCTTGAGGGTAGTGGCAAGACAGTTTGTTGTACAAGAGCCCATCGATATTATGCGATGCTCTTTAGGATCGTAGTCATCCATGTTGCAACCTGGGATTAGGGTGACATCGGCTTCCTGGGAAGGAGCGCTTACGATGACTCTCGGTGCTCCTGATGATATGTGGGCCTGTGCTTTTTCACGTTCTGCGGCCTTGCCGCTACAATCCAAGACCACGTCAATGTTGAATGCGTTCCAGTCCACTTTGGACGGGTCTTGCTCGTTCAGACACGGAATTCTCTTGCCGTGAGCGCGAATCGCGTCTGGTTCCCAGTCAACATCAAACGGGAGGACTCCGTATGTTGAGTCGTACTTTAACAGGTGAGCAAGTGTGCGCGGGTTGCCGGGGGAGTTTATGGCGGCTATTTCAAGACCGGGTTTGGGCTTTTCGAGGAGAACTCTGAGCGTGCACCTTCCTATCCTGCCGAACCCACTTATCGCTATCTTCACAAGTGCTCGCCTTGAATCGTGCTGGCTAGTAAGAGTCGGTTTACAAACGGGCTATTAAACATCAACCAACGGGGATATAGTTCTACGAGTTGAGTATACCTACAGCTATACTTCGGCATCCAGCTGTGACCTTGCTTAAATTGAAGGGCGAGCAACCTATCTTAGGGGTCAGTTGACAATACCTCGCCAGACCATCGCTCATTCGCTCCTACTTCTGGCCATCGTCATGGTCCCTTCCGGAGCGCTCGGTTTCACCAATCAGGCTTATGGTGCAACCTCTCCCACGACCTCGTTCACTTTCGCAGCCGGGGGAGACATTGGTACCCCGAACCAGGGAGCGGCCGCGGTAAGCCTAAGTTACCTAGCGGCGACCAACCCAGACTTCTTCCTCGCCCTTGGAGACCTAAGCTACGACCGTTCGGTCACGGGAGGCATGTGGTGTAACGAATTCAAGGAACAGTACGATCACATAGAAATCATAGCCGGGGCGCATGACACTGGAGAGTTTCCTCCGAACGCTACGGACTCAACGCGCAGCTTTGAGAAATTCGTAAACAATTGTCCGTTCACATCTCCCAATGGAGCTCGAGTCCAGCCGAGCCCGCTGTGTCCCACTGTACCTATTGTGGTATCTTGCTATGGAAGAGAGTATTATTTTGACTATCCCAGTTCCGCACCTATTGCAAGGTTTATCATGCTCTCGCCGGGCGTATTCAACATAACTGGGGGTTGTCGCTCTCCATGTGTTGTTCCAGCACCTGGAATCACGTGCAATCCTCTGAATCAGAATCGAACCGGTCCCGGCGGCTACGACTGCTGGCCATACGCGAAGGGTGACCCTCACTATAATTGGGTCAATGACACCATTAACGATGCTAGGAACTATTATCCATCGATAAGATGGACGATAGTTGGAATGCACAAGCCTTGCCTAAGTGCAGGCAAGGAAAACTGTAGTATTGGACAAGATATCTTCAACCTCCTTCTTCTCCAGCACGTTGACTTGGTCTTAGAGGGGAACGATCATGCCTATGAAAGGAGCAAACAACTCTCGTTAGGCAACGGAAGCTGCAGCACTACAATACCATACATCATTGGCCCAGGCAAAAACAATTCCTTTGTCGCCTACAACCCTGACTGTGTGGTGGATGACAGTTCGAACGGATTTTACAAACCGCAAGTCGGAACTACTCTGATCATTCAAGGCAATATGGGTAGAGGGAACGAGGTCGATGACAGCTCCAAAAATCCGTACAATGCAAATGAACAGCCCTACTTCGCAAGATTGATGGGCAACAACACTGTAGGCTTTGGGCACGGCTTCGTCAAGTTTACAGTGTCTGCGAGTGAAATTCGCGTTCAGACGGTCTTCACGGGGACTGCGCAGGATGAATTCAGAATAACGCAGCCTCCCGTACCCTTTTTCTCACGGTCGCCTATCAACCCCTCCATAGCAGAGGCAGTGACCTTCAGAGCCACAGTGCTGGGCGGCCTCGAGCCATATTCATACAGTTGGGATTTTGGGGATGGTTCCGCACTAACTGGAGCGATCGTCCAGCACGTTTTCAGCAACCCGAGACAGTATACTGTGACGCTTACAGTCGACGACTCGTCAATGGAGAGTCGAACCGTGCAGAAGATTGTTGCTGTCGGCTCTTGGAATGCGGTTGTCAATTGCAGTCCGGTACTGACGACTATCGAGGAAATCATCGGACCTAAGGGGATCAATAGAAACTCAAGCGACCCCAACTCCATAGGAGCCGATTACACTGGCGGAGGATTCCAACTCGTGCCAAACTTACAGTACAACCCACAGTCCCCTGCGAACCCAACCATTTGGCCCTTTTACAAGAGGGCAGTTAATCTTCCGCCAGACTGCGCTTACGGGGGGATACCTGCATTTGTCGAGCTACACAATGTGGGTGTTAGAACTGTCGGCACCAGTGATTGCAGTTACTCCTTTGATGTTTCCAACGGTGGCGCGCTATACCCGAATGGCTGGCAGAGCTGCGTTACGGCGTTCAACCTTGAGAACTGGAATTATACAGCGTGCCCTATCTGTTACATGCACCGGGTCTACGGGTATGTTGACAGGGATTGGAACGCGTCTGGCGATGCTCCTTACCCAGCCCCCACCAGGGGCGAAAGGATTGACGTTCAAGGATTCATCTATTGGGAGTACAGCTCCCTAACCACCCCTTGGCACTCGTATTCTGGATGGGAACTACTTGTTACCGGTTGGAGGGTTTCTCAGCAAAACCAGACACAGCCACCCAACTCGCCTTCCACAAGGGCACCCGGATTCTCGGCCCTGGTCATATACGTAGGGCTGGCCGTTTCATTCGCGGCGGCATTTGTGGGAACATTTGTTCTCGGGACCCTTTACGAGAAAAGGAAAGCAAGGTCAGGAAGGCAACGCGAGGAATCACGTCCAACCCCGAGCCTGGAAACTGTACGGCCGGGCTAAAGGCGTCACATAACCCTCAAAGTAATAAGCCCCCCGAGCGGCCCCAAAGACACCTACGAGCCGGGCGACGGTTTCCGCTGGGACCCGGTAACGCATGCAGAGATACTGTACAGACCCTCGTCCACCCTTCGACCGTCAACAGCCAGCCCCAGCAGAACTAGCCTGCAGTGGCATCCCGTACACTCACCGCGTCATCAGGCAGGGTCGAAATGGACACTGGGGGCCCACAACTTCGACAATCTTCGCAGTCACCTTATACAGCGTCCTCTACATCGTCGGCAGGACCCGCACACAGCTCAGAGTGTTCGACTCCTGGGGGACGCCGGTTCGGTCATGGTCTCACCGCGCCGGTGCCCTGCTGGCCTTCTTCTGCCCGCGGGCCAGCCAGCGGCCTTTGCCCGAAGGGTGCCGAAAGTAGACGACAGTCGACTCTCCAACCTTTATCAACGGTGGCACCTAGCTGTGACGGAGACCACATGAACAAACCTTCAAGAAAAACAACAGCCATCATTCTCATTCTGGCAAGCGTCTCAACCGCGGTCCTCCCGGCGATCAGTCCGGTGCAGGCACCACAACTTCTTGTGGCCGACTTCATCTGGTCGCTCACGGGTGTCAGAACCGTTACCTTCAGTAGCAGCACGAGCGGGGGCACATCACCCTACTTTATCGAGTGGACTTTTGGAGATGGAGGAACTGGCCAAGGAAGCCCGGTCATTCACCCATACGCGGCGGAAGGCAGTTACGCAGTGAACATGTCAGTTCTAGACTCCGCGAACAACAGAGCCTTCAAGGTTCAGACGGTCACAGTGACCAACTACACGCCGGGATCCTTCGCCGTCGCAGGAGACATCGGTCCGGTGGGCAGGCCGAACGACGTCTCTAGACAAAGCCTCCTCAGACTCGGCAACACCACAGGTCTCAACTTCTTTCTAGCCGACGGCTACCTCGCGGGCGGCTTCTATTACCGAAACGAGGCCGCGTGGTGCAGCGACTTCCAAGCCCACCTGCCTCAGGGCACCGGGCTGGTTATAGTCGCGGGAGAAACGGACACCGGATGGACAAGCGTTCCATTTGACGACATCATCTATGATACTAACGGCAACGGCGTCTATAACGTGGGGTCCGACACTCTGCTGTTCAACGGATGGGGAGGTTCCTCGAAACTGGCCGGGCCTAGTGACGGGAGCCCAATCGCGACAGACTCCAGGCTTGTCTACGTGGACAGCAACTCGAACCACCACTGGGACCAGGGTGAGGCCGTGGTCTACGCCTACGACGGCGCGAACACCGCTATGCGAGACTATTATCCGGTTATGGTAGGCCCCATCTCGTCCGTCGGAAGCACAATGTCCTCGGACAGCAAGATCAGGTATTTCCAGCGCGACAACAACGCGTTCTACGTCAGGCCCCAGTCCAACAACGACTACGAGCAATACGTCAAGGGTTGCGGGCCCTACTTTCCCCCGTCCTCCGTCGTGCCGGGAGGTTGGGTCGGTAGTGGCATCAGCTGCTCGAACGACCCCACATTCAACACCTTCCCGAGCTGCTACGGGCGTGAATACTACTTCGACTGTTGCGGAACGGTTCCGCAGCTGCGGATAATCGTCGCCAGCCCCACCGTCCAGAACATAACCGGGAAAATGGGAGGGCTGTTCGGCACCTGCGCCACTGGCGTCTACGTCTGTACTTGGACCTATCAGAAAAGCACCGGCAACTCGTCACTGACGGAGCAGGTTGCCCACTACAACTGGGTGGCCTCGACGATACAGGGCGCCTACATTGCCGGACTGCCATACACCATGGTGGTCACCTTCGACCAGTGCCTCAGCGTCTCCGGCGAGGAGTGCGGACAGGGCTACCATCATCAGTCGAGTATCAGCGATGGAACTCTCGAAGCGGACCTTCTCAACCTTCTCCTGAACAACCAGGTCGGAGGCCACCGGCTCACCTTCCTAGTGAACGCGGAGACGAACTCATACGAACGCTTCTATCCGCTCGCCGTGCACCCCAACACGGCCGACAGTGACGGTTTCGGATGCCTCTACGATGGAATGAGCAACCATGGAATCACGACGACACGCCGCTACTTTTACGACTCGCCCGTAGACACGTTCCCCATCTTCAACCCCGCTTGCTTCGCCAACCCCACCGCTCCCGGAGCGCCCTACTCGAGTTGGCCGGGGCTGGCCGGTTACGGGGTCTCCCCGATAGCCGCTGCAACTTTCGGACAGGCCTTTCACAGCGCTGATAGCACAGGAGAAATCCTCGTCAAGGACACTAACGGAAACGGGTTATACGACCTTGGAGAACCCTACATCGCCGGCCCGCAACCTGTCCCCGGCACAGCCCTAACAGGCTCCCAGGGCACCAACACCCACCTCGGTTTCATAGACTCCAACGGCAACGGCCAGTGGGAACCCGGAGAGACCCTGTTAAAGGACGCCAACGCCGTTGACGGATGCGTCTCCAGCACGGACTGCAACGACAAGTTCGACCCCGGAGAGACAGTCTACTCTGGGTCGGTTCCGACCTCCCAGCAGACGGCCAGTTTCAACAACGCCGATGTAAAACTGATAGACACCAACGCGAACGGGAAGTGGGACGAGGACATCACGGCAGGTAGCAAGAAAGTCAATGGAAGCCCACACAACGCGCTCGAAGCTTCATACGTGGCCACGGCCATGGGACTCAACACGACAAACCTGACATGCAACGACAACAACAAAATCTTCTCCACTACCTGCCCCGGCCACGGCTGGGTCAACTTCGGCTTTACAACAACGGGCAACAAGACAGACATCTCCACCAGCTTCTGCCGCGACGGCGAGAAGCCCACCAGCAACTATGCAAGTTGCACCAACCCGCACGTCTATAACGACCGATACGTCGTCGTCTCGTCCACAACCGCCAGCCAGGAGTTGCTGACTGAATACTCGTCCTGCTGCTTACAGATCGACAAGATCACAACGAATTTTCCCTCGCTCACCGCAAGCCGCGCGGGCGAAGGAGAATGCCTCGTGTGGCCAGCGACCAACAGGGCTCTCGCCTCTCTCCGGTTTAGGCTCGAGGTGGACGAGGCATGGCCCGGCCAGGGAAGCGACGGATTGCTGAAAGCGTCCGTCTACACGGCAGGTCTCGACAGCAACAATAAATGCGTCCCAATCACCGCGCCCAGCGCTCCGTTGCTCACAGCATGGCGATCAACGCCACGAACATAATCAATCGCCCCCCCGCCATATACACATTCAACTTCACCGGCTTCCCAGTTCTCACCCCGAATAACTACTACTACGTCCAAGTTGCCCTCTACAGCCACACCAGTCCATACGAGTCCATCAGAGTCTACGGCGATAGCAACGGCGGATATGCCAACGGAAACTGGGCCTACGAAGCCTACAACGCCTGGTGGGAGTGCAACTGCACCCAGTCGTGGGACTTCGACTTTCACATCTATGTCTGGAAAGTCGACCCTCTGCCGGTGACCAAAGGTCTGTCCAGCACGGGCTCGTTCCTCGGGACCGCGGCTTCGCTCAACGCCTTCTACATCACTCCCGGAAACTCGGCCACTTGGACCGCGTGGATCACCGCGACCAACACGACCACCGCGCAAGTCTTTGCCATCTACAGCGCCGGCTCCAAACTGCTGACCCAGAGTAGTGGAACTTACTACTTTGTCTACCAGTTCAACACCACAACGACCTCGAACCCCGGCAACCCGTGGGTCGCCTTCGCCTGCAGCTTCAACACGGCCGGCGGAACCGGCTCGTGCCGCTACGAGCGGACCCCTGATGTGGAACATGACGGCGCGGTCAACATACTCGACGTGGCCACGTGCGCCCTAGCGAACGGAAGCCATCCCGGCGACTCCAAATGGAACATGAACTGCGACCTGAACAACGACGGCGTAGTCGACATAGCCGACATCTCCTACATATCGTTCTACTTCGGCACCGGCAACGGCGTCTTCACCGCGTGAGCCTCACCTCCTGGAACGGTTTAGGATTCGCCGGCCGAGAGAATCTGCGACTGGCCGAGGAACATTACGCCGGGGGAAGGTCTCGTCTCATCAAAGCGATAAAGTCAGGCTCCAGTATTTCCCCGACATCGCCGGCCATGCGGCCCCTTTCGGAAGGCGCGATCCCGCATTGATACCTTGTGTCAGACGGGGACAGGCGAACGTCCTCTGGTCATCGCTAGCCCTGCTGACCTTGAGCCGCCGACCTGGGCGATGATGGGCCGGCTGTGCACGAATGGCTACTTTCTCGTCCCTCTGCTAGGTGCCTGGGCTCGGTGTCAGAAAATTGTTTTATGGTCGGCGTTAGGGGCACCGTTCAAACGTGCAGGAGATGGGCATTTCATGAGCCGGGGAGATTCTAAGGTCACAATAGAAACGGAGAACCTGCGAAGGGAATTCGACAGCAAACAAGGCAAGGTCGTCGCGCTTGACGGCGTCAGCTTGCAGGTCAAAGAAGGAGAAATCTTCGGGGTTCTCGGACCGAACGGAGCAGGGAAGACTACCATGGTCAGAATACTCTCTACCCTCCTCCTTCCAACGGCTGGAACAGCGAGAGTCATGGGGTATGATGTCGGAAAGGAACCCGAAAGAGTTAGGCCGTTGATCAACGCTGCCAGCGGAGCGGAGAGGGCTGGCTATGACTTCATCACGGCTCGTGGGAACCTCTGGTTCTTTTCACAGCTGTATGGTCTTCCGTCTGAGGAGGCGCATCGAAGAATCAACGAGCTCTCGGCGATGCTCGGTTTAGAGAGTTATTTGGACCGGAAATTCTACGCGCTGTCGACCGGGTACCGGCAAAGGGTGACGATAGTACGCGCCTTCGTCAACGACCCCAGAGTAGTGTTCCTGGATGAGCCTACGATTGGTCTCGACGTGATGACAGCCATCTCTATTCGAGAGTTCCTGCTGAGACAGGCTAAGAACCGTGGCCGCACGATAATGCTAGCCACACACAACATGTCAGAGGTGGACGCTATCTGCGACAAAGTGGCTATCATCGACAAGGGAAAAATTCTCGCATGCGACACGCCTTCAGCACTCAAGCGCTCTCTCGGCGCTCCCGCACTCGTAATGGAGGTATCTCCACCACCCCCACCTGAACGCTTGGAGATGCTTGCCAAACTCGAAGGCGTAAAAGGTTACACGTCAACGATTGACGAGGAACGTGGCATATCGAGGGTCCAAGTGGTAGTGAACAGCGATGACACCGCCCAAACAGTCTTAGAGGCGACCCGAAAATCTGGAATGAACGTGCTGTCCAGCTACCGCCAACAAACAACGTTGGAAGAAGTGTTTGTTGCGCTAGTAGGCCGAGGATTCAGGGAACGGGAGCATGAAGTTGCAGCCTAGTATCTGGCTGAGAACAGCGTACGCCCGAATGTGGGTCCGGACGAAAAGCATCTACGGAGAGCCATTGTGGGTAGTTGTGACAATTGGCTTTCCACTCTTCACGTCGCTTGCCATGGCGCTACTCTACCGTAGCACCGGGCTCGATAGCGCAGTAGGGTTCGCCGTCCTCGGTGGTGTGATGATCTCTTTCTGGGGAAACGTGCTCTGGTCGATGGCGTCGCAGTTCCAGTGGGACAAGCAACAAGGACTCTTCGAGATATACATCAGCTCACCCGCGCCCATCACAGCCATCCTGGTAGGCATGTCGTTGGGAGGAATAATCGGGACTGCCCCTTCCGCGGCACTGGTCGCTTTTGCTGGGTGGGTTTTCTTCGCGCCACCGATTAACCCATTTTGGCCCGGTGTAATCGTAGTGTTCGGGTTGACTCTTGCAGCTCTGTATGCACTTGGAATGACGTTGGCTTCGCTCTATTTGGTATACGGGAGGGAGGCGGAGGCCTTGAATGAGGCTATTCACGAGCCAGTATCATTGCTTTCAGGGGTATACTTTCCTTCGATAGGGGGATTCTCGCCTTTTCCATTTGCTCTGCAAGTGGTAGCGTCTCTGATTCCTCTCACTATAGGGATGGATGCGCTGAGAAGGACACTGTTCGCGCTGCCCGGGCTACCTCCTGCTGGATTTGACGCCATATATCTTCATGTTATCGCTCTGTCAGTCATGGCAGGGTCACTTCTAGTGCTGGCCCAGAAGGCTCTCAAGGCTCTGGAGGAGCGAGGTCGCAGGACGGGAACGATTGCGGTGAGGCAAAGATGAGCAACGTTCGCTCGATTCTAGCATCGATCTGGATCGGCTGGTACAGGGATTTCAGCTGGACCAACCCTCTCCTCGGGCTGTCTCTTAGGACGATTCCTCCGATCGCAAGTGTGATGGCCGCTTCAATCGTCTACTGGTGGGGCTCGTTTCACGCAGGAGTGTTCGACCCGAACAGGCTGGCGTACATAATGATAGGGGCCTTGTTGTACGCTCATATTGCAGCCTATTCCATGATCCCAAACCTTGCAATTGCGGAAGGAAAGTGGACTTTTGTATTCACTCAAGTCTACATGTCGCCCAAGTCCGCATCACCGTATCTCGCCGGAAGGACCTTGGGGTCCTTCCTATCGTCAGCAGTGACGCTGTTTCTAGCTCTCATAGCTGTCTATCTCTTGCTTCCCCCGCTCTTCGGAACAAGTATCCCTTTAGTCGTAACGCCTCTTTCATTCGCTCTCTTCGGTCTGGCCCTTGTCGTCAACATCCTAGCTTCGATGGGAATCGGCTTCCTCCTTGGAGCATATGCGATTTTCGCGACGAAGTTCGAGTGGGCATTACCCACTTACATCTCTGGGCTCTTGATGATCTTCTCGGAAGCCCTGTTTCCAGTGACCTTTCTGCCAGGTCCACTCTCTCAGATAGCTAACGTCCTTCCCTTCACCGAGTTCATCAGAGCAGCCCGTGCTGCCATGATATACAATGACGTTTCTTCGTATTTCTATTTCCTAGGCCTTTCTGCAATCGGAGGGCTCATTCTTTTATTCGCGGGCCTCTTGGCATTTCGAAGGGCAGAGAACCGGGCGAGAAGATTAGGTCTTCTGGACCGAAAGGTTGCCTGAAAGGGTTAGTTCGCAGTGTTGAGCCCAGGGCGTGCCAGCAGCTCTAGACTCATCGAGGCAGAGTGAAGGAATGAGCGAGGCCGAGCTAGTACCAATCGAGCCCGACTTGGTGGGGATTTGGAGGAAGAATGTCTGGTGGTTCGGCCTACGCATACCCTTCAGCCTGGAACTCGTTTCCTGGGCCACAATGACGGCAGCTCTCGCCCCGGAGTTTCACCTCGACCGATACCTTCTGATACTCCTGGCGGGATTCTTCGGTCTAATTATGGGAGCGCACTACATCGACATAACCAGCAGCAAGGAGAAGTATCTTCCCTACTTCCCAAACATGAACCGGAAAGCGATCAGAACAGTAGGCATCCTAACGGTCCTGCTAGGACTAGCGGTAGGAGTCTACATGTCACTACAATACTCACCCTGGTTCCTAGTATTCGTCATCCTTGGGGGGTTCTTTGCTCTCGCCTATCCAGTCGAGAAGCCGAAATGGCTACACAGCTACCCGGGCTTCGCAGTCGGATGGGGCTTCCTGCCCGCACTGGCAAGCTATTATGTTCAGGGCCTACGCGTCGACCTTGTAGGAATAGCTCTAGCGGTCTTTCTAGCGATACTCGTGACAGAGATGCACCACTTGGCAGTCCTCACGAACGAGAAAGAGTATGGTAGAGAGACGGTCCAGAGTGCGAGGTTCCTCTTGAAACTTCACAGGGGAGCGGCCTACGCTGTCGGTCTGGTCCTTCTACTAGCCCGTCTAATCTAAGAAGATCGAATGAAAACAATTGGCTTGAAAGGTCCGAGGATAGCCCAATAGGTCTCTGAGCCCACCCTCTCTATGCCTCGTAAAGCGCTCACAATTGTTGATATTCGGCTTAGCCCAATTGACTTCTAGTGGAATGTCCCACAAATGTGAGCCTATGTGGGCCCTCGGGCCTGGCTGCAAATGCAAGTTCAAACCCCCTTTCCGCACCAGCCATTCTACGAGGGGAATGGGAGTCGAACCTCATATCTAGGCTCGGAGGTGGGCGGGACGACTCAGCAAGCGACTTCTGAGTCGTGTTTCGTTCGGCGAAAGTCTCTGGAATGCCTGTAATCAAGAAAGAGTCGAGTTCGTTGACCATTCGCTTGATGTCTTCTTTCGGAACCTGGCTGTATCCTTCGCCACTCAAGTCAATGTCAATCCATTGGATAGGGGGATTCTTCTCAGCAGCAAGAGGTCCGCTTAGGCAAGCATTGAGTTCTTGCCGAATGTCATCAACCCGCATCGCTCGGGCGCCCCTCGTAGTAGATTCGGATTTTTTCTTGCCTTTAGTAGCCTCTTTGCAATATACCGAGGGTCGGCAAAATACGCGTAGTAGTCGCAACAAGGGAGACATTAGGACCGCGGTGGTGGTTGGTCTGATTGCGAAGCTGATGTCGATTCTATCGATCTTACTGATCCTCACATCAGGGTTCCTTGGACCTTTCAATCCTGTTCCGCAGGCCAGAGCGATGACAAGCTCTGCAAACTAGGCCTTTCGAATGGAACACGGGGCTAGCAGTGGAATTAGCTTCTTCAGGAACGGCTCTTGGTGGAGTGAGCGTACCTAGGTTTGAGCGAGGATTGTCACCCGATGAGTTGGCGTCTCTATCCCCTTTGACGATTTGCAAGTCTTCTCAATCTCTTCCAAATACCGCTTGTCTTTTTCAGGGTCGAACTCAGGGATTATGGGCGAGTCCTTCAGCCTAATGGTCAGATCCTTAATAGTTGGAAAAATCTCGGTGGCAATGTACTCCGTGATTTGAAGGTTCTCGAAGCCAGCTTCTCTTAGCAATCTTTCCTTCAAAGCGATAACTCTTTCCGAAGCTAGCATCTGCCCTCTACCGAATATCCGCGCCAGATTTTCTTTGTCACGCTCCCCGATTGTAATCTCCATTAGAATTCCGTGTCTCTTCAAAACTCTCCGAGCTTCTCGCAAGGAGCTCTTGCGGTCTGTGATGGGCCCACGTCTGCAAGTAACTAGGTCGAAGGTTTCGTTCGGAAAATGCAGGCTCTCAGCATTCGCTAGCTCAAACCTCAGGTTCTTCTGGCCGCTTTTTGAAAGGTTCTTTCTCGCTTCCGAGATCGCGACCCTTGAAAAGTCCACTCCGACAACTTCTATAGCTCGCTCAGCCATTTTGATCGTGAACAGGCCGTCTCCGCATCCAACGTCAAGAACTACTTTCCCGACACATGTATTCAGCATCTTGGCATCAAATTCGTCCTCTCCATCGTTGCCCTCGGTGACGGCGGCCTCTACCATGTAGTTTTCCGGTAGGGCGTAAACTTTCTCCCAGTATTCTCTGTCTTCATACTCCCAGCCTGTCATCTTGAGCCATCAGGTCTAGCTTTCAATCGACCCTCAAGGGATTGACCGCTTTAGAAATAGGAGATCAGCATACTATTTTGATTCCCATTCGAACTGAGCTTCCGTAAAGGGAAGGCCCGGTAATGCCTGAGTTGGGCTGAGCCATAAATGCGTAGGCTATGTCTACTCCTAAGGGAAGACTTCTTACAAAAGAACTGCTGCGCGACTTCTTACAAAGAAACGGCGAGGGCTACTCCTCTATGGTAGGGAAGACTCTGCAGGTGCTGCTGAAGCAGGCCCAGAGCTGGTTATCGGCTCTTGAGAACGGACCCTCTCTCAAGCTAGAGGAGCTAACTAAGCAGATTTCCGTAGAGGACCTAGACGATTTTGTTCTAAAGGCTAGAAGCGAAATAGAATCAGCTTTGATTGGACTTGAAGCGATGAGGCAGAGGACTCCATCTTCCGACTTTCTTGGAGAGTTGCAGAAGTTCGATGACAGACTCAAGACAGCTATGGTCAAGTCCTATGAGAAATATGATGTAGCGTCCTGGGAGAGAAAACCTGCGCCGGTGGATTTCGAATACTTGCCATCGACGTCTTGGTAGTATATAATCTGGACCACAAAACCCGGGCGAACCGAGTCCGGAACTTTGGTGCACACACTAGAGCTCTGAAGACTCTGAGCGATTTTCGTTCGCTGATGGAGCATTCTGATAATATCATGAGTCAGTTCATTCTTGTGCGAGCTGATTCTTGCTGACAGTTTGGGGAAAACCCGAACGCCATCACTGGCTTGGCGCTGAAACGACTGCCACGTCGTCAGCTCTAGCAGGATTATCAACGCTTCAGCATTCGTTACCCAGGGTCCACTTGTGCCATCACTGCAACTTGAGTCGTCTCTTTCCCAGAGCATAGATTGAAAGAGTCACAGCCGAAAGTGAGGCAACTTCTCCCGCTAGCACCACAAAGACGAACAATACACCCGTTTCCCTACCAATCTCCACAAGGCTCGGAGGAGTCAAGCCGGTAGTGTGGCCCAAGAAGCCCCAATTGCTCAGGGACGACAAGATCAAAACCAAAACGTATCCTATGCGCTTCTGATTCCAGCTGGCAGCGACCCCTCCGAGGTAAACGACCGCGAAGAGCGGATTGATCGTGGCATCCAACGTTTCCCCAGAAATGCTTCCAATCTCCAACCGAACGATGGCGTCAGAAACATGAATCAGGCCAAAGAGAATCGACACCAGGGACGCAACTACAAGAGCGATGAGCCAAGCAGGCTTCTGAACAGGGTACACAACTCGACTTTCTATTCCAGTCTAGCTAAAAAGGTGTCACAGGGTAGGGCCGAACAGAAAGCATCTTTTGCAAACCACTGTAGCGAGTTCGGATTAATCGCTGCGAAGACTAGCCGATTGTTGTCGAATTGTCTTCGACAAGGGTTCAGGATGCCCTTTGGGAGATGGGGAGATTGACATATTGTTCGGGGGTCAAAATCCTCACACGGTAATTTTGTTCGATGGCGATCCCGAGATAACAAAAGAGGGTTGTTTTGCATTCTGGGACAGCCTAGTGGAGTCCAAGCGAATTTCGCAACTCACTAACCTCCGCACCTCGAACTCACTAATTCAAGCCAACTATGTTGATTTCAGGCTGCAGCCAATAGAAGGACCGGCGGGTTGTGGTTGTTGTTGTGATGCTGTAGAAGATTTACGAGGAAAGTGAAGCGCCAAAGTAGAGGGCAACGGTGGCCACATCTTGAATGTCGACAACTCCGTCGTCGTTCAGGTCGGTTGCCGCGTTCCAGTTTGGACTGGTGGGTGTCCCTCCGAAGGCGATTGCCACCGTCGCCACATCTATGATACTCACGATGCCGTCCTGGTTTAGGTCGGGGGTCCGGGAGAAAGTGCAACGAGATGATGCTCCGTAGACATTAATTGTGCAACTGACCGCAAGCCAATTGGGACTTATGGGGATCTCGCCTATGAAAACTGCTCTCCCGGACGTATCGATGGACAGATTCACGCCAAATTTTTTCGAGTATTTCAGGGTGCCATCGGTGCCGTTTACTATATTGAAGGATGTTGGCCCAATTAGTGTTCCAGAAGTACTGTTGACGGAGAGATTGCCTATGATGGTCGCGTTCATGCCGTTGAACGTGAGGGAATACTGGAAGATGTCGGGTGGAACCACATGGAGGTAGGATGTCGTCGAGCGCAATGTGCTGTTGGCCGCTCCTTTGATTCCAATCGGGTAATAGCCCGAAGGGGTGGAGGAAGAAGTGGCCAGAGTGAGTGTACTGTTGAAGGGCAACTGGGCACTTGAAGGAGAGAACGAGCATGAGACGCCTGCCGGGAGCTGGCTACCGCAGGCGAGAGTCACGTTACCGGAGAAGGCTCCGATGCCAGTTACTATCACTTTGAAATTGGACTCAGAACCCTGCGTGGAGATCGTGGACCCTCGGTCCGTAGAAATCGTGAAGTCTTGAAATCTCACGATTACCGAAAGAGAATGTGACAGTGAAGCACTGCTACCCGTGACCGTCACGTTGTACGTTCCAGTTGCTCCTGTGCATGACAAAGTAGAGTTTTGGGCAGCGCCAAGACTCAAAGAAGACGGGCTCAGAGTGCAAACCAAACCTTCTGAGGGTGACTCGACCGCGGTCGCGTTCACCGTTCCGATGAACCCATTCAAAGGAGTCATAGTAACGGTGACAGTAGCGGTGGAACCAACGTTACTTGTCACACTATTAGAGCCAGCCTTGATCGAAAAGTCTGGCCACTGACCTCGAACACCATCGGCCATAATTATCAACGGGTCGCTGAAGGCCCGGCAGGTGAACGAGTAGCTGCCCTGTGCGAAGCTAGCCACCTGAAAATCTGTCTCTTGACGCCCATCGGACCCCATCAAACTCCATCCCTGAGCAGAAGGAGTGCTACAGGGAGGGGCATCGTTCATGGACGTGCTGACAAATAGGAACTCGTAAGGTGCCAATCGTGAAGTCTGCGAAGTCGCGAAGTTAACTGTACAGTCGGCGGGACCAACGTCCGCAGCACCGCAATGCTGACTCACTTGCGAGCTTGTATCGAAGACAGCGTCTGTGTCGGCGCTAGCTACGCCAAACGTGTTCATTCGCCACCTCACACTACTGTTATCAGGCACCGCTGTTATGTTGTCAGCAATAAGAGGAAAGTTTGCCACCGCATAATATTCCCAGAAGCAGCTGCTAAAGGAAGCTCCGGTGTAGCAGTACGAGGCGTGTTGAGTAAATTGCAACCCAGAAAAATCCCCAACTGATGGCGAAACCCTGTCACAAGTGGTTGGAGAAGATCCAATTTGAGTTTGACAACTTGCGACCAACACTATCACGTCCGGCGCATTTTTGGTCGATAGGAGCTGGCAGCGACCGCTGATCAAACAACTTCCTGAAGAGACACCTTGACCATCCAATCGTGGCGGGGGAGCGAGCACGAATGTGGGCACAATAACAAAACCGCTTGCGCCAGGCGGTGTCCAGGACAGGTCAACCCCTGACTGCGCGCCGCAAGTCTCGTAGTAGTCGACTTCGATCTGATGAATGCCCTGACCTAGAGAGATGGACCCGGTTCCAGGTGTGTCAGTGGGGCTATGGCGTCCACCATGGTTGAGCACTAGCCCTGCGTCTATGAACAGCCATGACCCATCGTCGCTCGCAAGTCGGAACGTATACGACCCTTTGGTCGCTGTGATGGCGCCTATCCACTTTACGCTGAATTCTCCCCCGTAGTCGAATGGATGCCAGTTCCACCCGGTAGCCGCCCCAAAGTTGACGTTCGGGTCTGTAGCTGTCGCGGTTGGAGCCGTACTTGGACTGGTGGGTGTGTTGTAGCTAGCGCACCCGGACAAGGGAGCCCCGAAGAATGAGTTGTTCCAATATTGGCCGGAGAGTCCTTCAAACGAGGACCGGTTAGTGTTTACCCACACCCCTCTTCCATGGGTCGCGGCGACGAGACGCCCATCTGCGGTAAGAGCGAGGTCGAATACTGATGCGCCTGGAAGGCCGGTTCCAAACACATTCCAAGTTGACCCAGAGTTGGTGGAGAAGAATACGCCCATGTCGGTGCCTACATAGAGATGGTTGGTCGAGTCGAGAAGCACCGAGTTGGTGGGAATGTCGGGGAGGTTGGAACTAATGTTCGACCAAGAACCACCAGAGTTGGATGTGATGTAGACATGGCCGTTGCCGAAGCCAGAGAAGGTGACGGCCACCCTCAACGGATTCGATGGATCGATTGCGATTTTTGTGAGGAAGGCGGGAGGAAGGCCGCTGTCCGCTTCCACGAAACTTGCACCGCTGTTTGAAGAGGCGTAGAACTTGCCTCGGTTTGTCGCGAAATAAACATAGCCTCCGTCTGAGGGAGCGACAGCAATCGCGGAGATGAGTGACCCGCCACAGGGTGCGAGGGCGAGAATTGTCGACCAGCTGTTTCCTCTGTTGGTTGTCTTGTACAGTCTACACGTTCCCAAGTACAAATTACCCGGGTTGGATAGATCAAGAGCCATCGGGATGTAGAATAGGCACTCTCTGAAACCATTGCAGTCTTGACTTTCAACTATACCGTTGTTGATGGTTGCCCATGTCTGCCCACCGTCGACGGACCTTTGGGAAAGAACTCCGTAGAAGTTGTGGTACATTGTCGTCGGAGCAGTAGGGTCGAAAGCTGTCCATCCACCATCTCCTCCAACGAGCAAATTCCAGACATTGGAAGTTCCCGAACGCTCTGGGCTCCCATTGTCTTGGGTCCCGCCGAAGTATGTGTTGGGGTCCATTGGATGTGTTGCGATGAATTGGAATTGTGTTATGCCAAGACCCGCATTGAGATTCGTCCAACATGCACTTGGGGAGCATGTGCTGGCCATATTGGTTGACCATACTCCGCCATCATTGCCAACATAGACATTGTTGTGGGAGAACGGGCTGAACGCTATGGCATGTTGGTCAGGGTGTACGTATCCGGAGTACCCACCCGTATCAATCCAGCTACTCCCCCCATTGTTCGTTCTGTAGAGGTCTTTTCCCCCGAGGTACAAAATGTTCACGTTCGTCGGGTCAACTGCCACGTATAGATCGTACCAGCATTGTCCGTCGCAAAGGCCGGAGGGAATATTGATGGACGACCAATTGCTTCCTCCATCGAGACTCTTGAAGAGTTGAGCTTGAACTCCAGTATCTATGAGCGTGTAGATTGTTAGGGGGTTTGATTGGGAAATTGCAAGGCTTGTCCGTCGGCCTGAGGGCAGGCCACCGGCTAGAGCTGCCCAGGTGGAACCACTATCTGTCGACTTGTAGACAGACCCGCTTGCGGCAGCGTAAATTGTCGAGGGGTTTGTCGGGTCCAAGACCACATCGTATCCTGTTCCGGCGAGTTTCAAGGACCACGTCGCACCTGAATCGAAGGATTCGTAGATTCCCAGGGGGACGGCAGAAGGGACATATCCGCAGGCATCAGTGCTACTGTCCGTGAAACCCTGGTTCGTAGCCACTAAGAGGTTGGATGTGATGCTGGGGTTAACGACAACTCGACCCACCGTCGAGGTTAAGAATGTTGTCGCTCCGAGAACGGTCCATGAATTTCCCCCATCGGTGGACTTGAGGATGCCAGCTCCATAGTAGCTATCGCATGACTGGTTTCCTTCTCCGGTACCAACGTAGATGGTTCCTGAGGAATCCACCGCTATGCTTCCGACGGCCAAAGAGGGCTGGTTGTCAGTAAGCGGAACCCAACTAGCACCACTGTTTGTAGTTTTCCAAACCCCACCCTGGGCTGCTCCCAAGTACACTGTGCCAGCATGAGTTGGATCTAGGGCGATGGCAGTCACTCTCCCGCTACAGAGTCCGCCGGTGACACCACAATTCTGTATCGCTGAAGGACCTACGGACATCCAAGACCCCCCTACGGGGTCTGATGCGCTCGATATCTGGCCAAGTTGAAGCATGGCATGCGGGTACGCGTCTCGAGGGATGCCTTGACGAGAGGCTCGCTGGGAATAGAACCATTCCGAATGGTCCTTGTGGTCCGGTTGAGGGTTTGAGGTGCGGATAGTAGTTTTCGGACTGTGATTGCCTGCTGTAGACATAGACCCTAAAGCCGAGGTCGAACAGACAATTAGGAGAATCAAGACGGCCATTGCTACTCGGCTGACTTGACGATGCTTCACTCGCATCATGACAGAACCCCGAAAATGACTTCGGTAGAATCCCAAACGAGCAACGGGCGGCTAACGGCAGAATCAGATCGAGATGCCACGAGACCTGCGGAACTGCGTACGATATTAATATTTCAGCAGATGGTATCCCACGGTAGAAAATAGAAGAACATAGTATCTCCACATCCCCCTTCCTTGCCATGATGGACGCAAGCTCGTTCTTGAAACAAAACCTAAGAGGCAGAGAATCAAGCAGAGACTAGGAGGACCGCAGTCTCGGTGCCCAATATCTCGTTGGTGAAAGAACCGACGACGATCTAGTCGTCTTCATCGAGCAACGCGGATCTCAATCATGCTTCTTGATGATGATCGTTAAGTTCTCTGCCAATGCTTACAGGACTTGGATAGAAGGCTCGCGTCATGAAAACGTGAAGGGCCCACACCCGGTTGGCAATGAGGACCACAAAACATTCGGGTGGGCCGGAGGGATGTTTCGCGATTACTCAGAACCCGAATTACTATGCTTCACGCTCTGCCGGAGGGATGAAGTGGACAACCACCTGAGGCGAGAGACGTTATTTAGTCTCCCCGCTGGTGCTTGACCCTTTTCGGCGTGGGGTGTTTTGGGCTGGACCTTCAATGGCTGATTCCTTGGATCCGGACGAGGCGTATAAAACAAGCCAAGGCGAGCCTACAAAAGTCCACTGCTGTTCTCACGAAGATGGAGAACATCTTCAGGCCTTTCTTAGCCTCGAAGGCGTACCTGACCGAACGCATTAAACGGCCACTTCTAGCACAGGTCACTGAACTTCGTGAGCGTACTCTACCCCCTATCGCTCAGACAGTTTAGTATACCTCTGCATCAAATATTAACGGCTGATCAACACTACCGAGAGTATGCTCGACTATAGGCGATTCGCAGAGCAAGTGCTCGATATTTGCATTGGGGTCAGGCCTGGTAACAACGTCTGGATCAATGCTTGGGAGGACGACGTACCACTTGCTTCCGAACTGTCCCGGGAGTGCACAAAGCGGAGATGTCCGACATTGACCACCATCCAGTTCGAGAATGTCTGGACCCAGACGATCATGGAGGCTCCGATAGGTCTTATCGATAGTGTGTCGAAATATCAGGCGTCAGCGTTGAAGGAGACTGACGCATACATATTCACTCTTGGCCCGAGAATGATACCGTGGCTCAAGATTCCTACACGGAGACGACATCTTGTCACTAGATGGTTCCTCGAAAGGAACAGGTTCGTCCGTCAATGGAAGGCAATAGCAAGGACCCGGAAAGTGAAGATGCTGGGGATCGAGGCAACGCTTGCCAATCCTGAGAGAGCCAAGAGCCTTGTTATTGACTATGAAGAGTGGCGAAGAGTCATGTTTGAAGGATGCATGGCCGACTACAAGAAGATGGGCACAGTTGCCAAGAGTCTTGCTAAACCTATGGGGAAGAACGGTAGAGTCAGGATAACTGCACCTCATGGAACGGACTTTGCGTTCAACCTTGATTCTCGACCGGTTGATTGGTTCGGCGGAATCGTAAGAGACGAATGGGTTGCTGAGGGACGGCCCGCCTTCCTCCCGGCAGGGGGAATAGAAGTGTCAGCAGATGAGAAGAGCGGAGAAGGAACAGTCGTTTTCGACAAGCCAATACTGTCATTGTTGAGTGAGGGAAGGATCGAAACGCTCGAACTTACTGTTGCCAAGGGTCGGATAATCAAATTCTCGGCTTCCACTCAACAAGAAGCTTTTAGAAAATGGATGAGAAATGGAAGGGGAGACAAGGATAGGTTCGGATTCTTCGGGTTCGGGCTCAACCCAAAGCTACGACATGGCTTCACTCAGGACGATAAGGTTCTTGGCGGCGTAACAATAGGCTTCGGCGATAACACCGACAAGGCCGGCAGGAACAAAGCAGACCGTGGGTTCTGGGCCTCAATGTCGAGGGCAACAGTAACGATCGGTGAAAGACTAATTATGAAAGAAGGACGCTTGCTACGGTCAGAAACACGCTAGCTCGATGACCTTTCAGCGTGGAAGAACCCTTGGCCAATCACTATATTCGTTTTGTTGAGCATCTCAACTTTCTGAGCCTTGAGAAGCTGTCTTTGAGCCAGAATTGAAGAGGCGACCAGGAGATGCTGGTCCGGATGCTCGTCTAGGGTCTTCGCCGGTTTTGGTCGAGAGAAAAAGGAGGTTTATGGAGAGTCGGCTGGACGGAGTCTAGAATCTTTCGGGTAGGCTGTAGGATATGAGGGTCTCGCTGGCCGTGATTCCGTTGATGCTGCCTATCTTCTCAACGGACTTTTCCAGAAGATCTTCGGAGCTGTCGGCTCTGAAAGCCGCCAGTATGTCGAAGGCTCCAGGTATGACGTGTGCCTCTGCAAAGTTCGGGATGGTTTTCAGTCTCCGCAGAATCGCGTCGAAGCTGCCTCTGACCTTCAGGAGAGCGAATGCTAGTGGGCTCTCGCTGTCTGCGTGGTTGGAGCTGTTGATGATGCTCTCGAAGGAGATGGTTGTCTGAGTGTTTGTGATGCTTGGGATGCTCCTGATCTTCTCCATGGTAGTGAAGGCCTTGGTCGGCTCGTTGGTTCGCAGCTTAATCACAAGATCGAATCTTCCCGTTACTGGCGTGCAGGATTCGACATTGGGAATACTCTCGATCTGAGAGATTGCGTGTACGCGTTCTCCTTTGCACTTGGCGAATATGTAGCTTGTCTGTTCGTTTCTCGTCATTTTTTTCTACCGTGAAGACCCTATGATGATTCAACCTATTTTCTCTGATCGTACCCTAGATGTGTGTCGTGGGTAGCACAGACATAGCCCACGGAGAGGCCCGTCTGCTCGCAAGCTAGACAGATTAAAACTCGTAGAATTATTTAGCGCAAGAAGAAAATCCCCTTCGATCTCGAAAAGCCGCCATATTCTTACTAGCATCGGACAGCCTAAGTAGTCCTGGGAGGTGGGATCAAGTAGCCATCCGTCGCTTTTCTCTAAGGACGAGCGCCTTTCCGCGGGAAGCTCAAAGAGAGAAAGAACGACCTCTTCTCATTTTCTGACCTCACCCTTTACAAGGCCGGATAAACCACACGTTCGCCCAGCTTGTTACAACTCCTTGTCGGCATACCACGTGCTGTTTGCAACGTAGTGTTCAGAAAGTAGTCGGGTTTAGGGGTCTGTGGACTTGCCGCTCCGGTCTCGCGGCAGACTTGATCCCCCGATAACAAGGAGGGTTCGTCTCAAATCCAAGGAACAGGTCTTGGCTCCTCCTTTACCTGCTAAATCAGACTAACCGTCTAACATCCAACAGAAGCCAGACCAAGGCTCTAACGTTAAGAGAGAGGGGCGACGGGAGAACTGTTGCAGATGGCCTCTTGGCGACCACTGTATTCTGTATCATCTTTCCCGTCGCCCTTCGCTCTCTGAAGAGATATTCTCAAACGAGATATTTCAGTCAGGCGTCTACACTGTAACTAGAACGAGTCATTTCTAACACGCCACACGCGAGGTTGGAAACCTCAGCCGTCAAAATGGGGCTTCCCAGCAAGTAACGATTCCAGCAAAAACAATGTCTTTTGCCGCTATCGACCAGCTATTCCGCGGGGTCGAGCTTCAAGTAGACCATCCCAGGTGAAATAATGATGGAGGAGCTGTAATTCTCTGTTCACTGTTGTTTGCTTGTGTTCAACCTTCTAACACGATTCCAAGTAACGGAACGCTTGTGTGAACAATAGAGCAATTACGTAACGTGAGGTTCTGATGACAGCCAGACACGGCTTAGTTGGAGCAATCATGTCCGTCACGCTTGTTCTCTTGACTACAGTAAACACAGTCGGCAGCCCTTCTACGCTATCCATATCTCCTCTAACTGCAATAGCACCTGGACTCGGCGGGACTGTTGAATTGGCCTGGCACGACCATGCGACTAGAGCCTCCTTCTATGCCGTTGGAAGGCCTTGGGTCTTCTACGGGGTGCAAGGTGCTCATGGTCTGAATCTATTCTACTCAACCTTCGACGGGAAACACTGGACCCGACACGACACCACCATTTCCACACAAGGGAATGACTATGGTCAGCCCATTAACGCAGAGACCAACGGGACGTACGTCTTCGTCACTACTGGTGAAGGAAGGGACCAGGGATGTTCATCATTCCTCTGTCTGGTCCTACACTATGGAAGACTGAACGCTGACGGCACGATTACATGGCGAAGCGGACCATCCGGGCCGACAGCGGTCCGGGAAATAACGAGGCTCTGCGGAGCTTGTCCCGTCTTCTCCTCCATCAAAATCAGCACGGAAAACACGCTGTTCGTCTCCTACAGTAACCTCTCGGCCACCTATGTCTCTTGGACCCGTGACTACAATAGCTGGAACACGCTCAAACTGGACAGTCTGAGCGAGGAGACCGCGCTGGCCCGACTATCATCGGGAAAAATGTACGTCGCCTTCGGCGGGGGAAACAATCGCGGGGGAGGATCCAACACGACGATTTACGGAAGACTGTGGGACGGAGAAGGCTGGGGGGACACGGAGGTGATCACTCGGTCGCATGTTGCTTGGAGGGGGAACTTTGGAGTATATCCAACCCCTCTCTTCCTCTTCGCGCATGAGTCTACGATCTCGATCTTCTATCAGGGCTGTTCAGCATGCCGGGAGGACGATTACAGCATCGAGGAGGCCGCTAGGAACGCTTCGATGACGGCGTGGACCTCACCCTCTACAGCTTTCAACAACACCTTACCTAGCGACCTCCTACCGTACGGACAGTGTACTGGTAATCCTCTCGACGTGGACTTGTGGACCATTACCGAGGACAAGTCGTCCAGCAGTAGCTTCTTTCTCACGACATATCTCTCCCCTGGAGTCTCTCCCCCGTCAGAACAATGCTCTCCTCCAGGGTCACGCATTACCGTCTACTCTAGCACGGGAACCCGGTTTCAACACGAGACAGGACTTGCAACATCGTCACTACCCTCAGCTAGGTCAGGGGTTGATTTCGGCGCTATAATATCTGACCCGGAGACAATAGTTATCGCCGGAAGGAGCTCCTTCAACGTCTATGTGAAAGACTCCCCTTGCATTAGGGCCTGCCCACAGGTCCAGGCTTCCACCATCACATTCACATCTCAGTAGAGATGCGTGAATCTCGACACACACTCATCCCAAAACAAGTATAATCATGCAGATTATACCATTCTACACCTCAATATTTCCAACAATTAAATACGATTGTCACCAAAACCTTCTAGGCGTCGCATCATTTTTCCCTCATCACCGCGGACACTCCAGACCGTAAGATACCGAGAGCTATTCCTTAGCGCTCTCTTAATCCTAGGAACAGCCAGCCTTCTCTTCACCACACCTGTTCAAACTGTTCAGGGGCAATCTGTTCCCGCATGGAACCTGAACGTTGCGTGCAGCGCGACTGTGACAACATTCCAGAACATCACAGGCTCTTCTGGGGCCCTGTCAGGAAGCCCCTGGCAGACAAGCTCTACCGCAGGTGGGGTCCCGAACAAACGCGACCTGTCACCGCCCTGCCTGATCACTAACGTCAAAGGACAAGTTGTGTCAACACTAGTTCAGATAAACGGAATCTATCTACCTCACCTGACCTACGGAGACTGCTCCACGAAGTTCGACGCAGTTAATGGAGGTGGACCCTACCCTGATAGGAATCGAGACGGAAAGCCAGACAGTTTCTGCGACGATTATGGGGATATCCATCCCATGGGAGGAGGAAGCACAAGCATCCACATCGAATTCGACCAGGACTGGTTTGCAAAAGGCTACTGCGGACCAGGTCATTCGCCCTGCGATAACCAGACCATAATACAGTACTACTCCACAGGGAGCAAATCCCTAGATGTTCAGGGTTTTGTCTACTGGGACGCTGGCCACTGGGAACTCCACCCATTCACGGCCTGGAAACCCTCCGGCAGTCCCCAGCCCCTCACAGCAACCTTCACCTTCTCCCCCTCGAACCCATCGACTGGGGCCTCGGTCTCATTCATTGCGACCGCAAGCGGAGGAGTACCACCGTACGGTTTCACATGGAATTTCGGTGACGGCACCACAGGCTCGGGCAGCTCCACGAGTCACAGCTACTCGGCCCAGGGCACCTACACGGTAACTCTCACTGTTAAGGATTCAGCGTTGCCGACAGCAACCACTCGGACTGCAACTCAATCCTTCACCGTGTCTCCGCCTTCCTCCACAGGCAATTACACTGTCTCTTGGCAGGGCTTCGACTGGGACGGAGGTGGGGAACACACTCTAGCCCTCAACGGAAACTTCCTAGCCTCTGTTCCATCGACCGACACTCCACAGAACGCCAACGTGTACGTGGCGTTTTCCCTAGACATCACATCACTCATCGTCCAGGGTACTAACACGCTGTTGTTCACGCATGCAAACTGGGACTGCAATACCGTCGACAGAGTCAAGAACCTGCAGGTTACAAACGGATCCACTGTGATCTACAGCAACTCAACGGTTCTTCCTCTTAGCTGCACAAAATCAATCACGTACACGTTTACAGTTGGAGGGTCTTTGCGTAACACTTCGACAACAGTCACATGCCCGCCGTCCGGCACTGTTGATGTAGCTTTGTCATGCTCTGCCATGGTCGCTGACGTTTCGTCTGGAACAGCGAGCACACCGAACGGCGCAGTGACCTTTACTCCCGGGGGTTCGTGTTCGCTCGTCAGCGGATCATGTTCCGTGAGCATCACGCCCACAGCATCTGGCCCGCTCAACGTTTCCGGTTCGTATCTCGGTGATTCAACACACAACGCGAGCACTGGCAGTGCTACCGTGAACGTTGCCAAGCGCAGCACGTCGATGAGTGTCATCTGCTCTCCCAGCGCAGGAAGCACGGGCCTAGTCTCAACATGCACGGCCACTGTCGCCGACATTTCACCCGGGTCATCCAGTACTCCTACTGGCAGCGTGAGCTGGACCCACAGCAACACCGGAAGCTTCAGTGAGACGAACTGTTCACTAGTCTCGGGAAGTTGCTCAGTGACCTACACCGCTACTTCTCAAGGGTCTCACGTAATTACTGGCAGTTATGGTGGCGACTCGACCCACAACGCCAGCTCAAGCCAGGCCACCATCAACATTGACACGGCCGATGACCCGACGCAAACGTCTGTTTCGTGCTACCCCAGTAGTGTAGTGATAAATCAGCCGACGACGTGCACAGCAACTGTTACTGATACAGCCGCCTCAGGCGCAACGCCGCCAACCGGTATGATTGTATTCAGCCCAAGCGGTAGTTGCGCTCTGGCCAATGCCAGCTCCAACTCTGCCGGTTGCTCTGTTAGCATCGCCCCGGCCACGCTGGGAACCATGATGGTCACTGCCAGTTACGGAGGTGACTCCTCTCATAGAGCGAGCAGCGACAGCACGTCTGTCGCTGTTAGCAAGCGTGCTACGTCCACAGTTGTCAATTGTTCGCCCAACCCGGTGACCAACAATGTCAGCGCCAGTTGTAGTGTTACGGTGAGCGACATTGACGTCAGTACGGCCGTTACTCCCGCCGGCACTGTTGGTTTCGTCTCTAATTCAACCGGCACGTTCAACGCTTCCAGCTGTACTCTCGTCGCGACAGCCAGCGTTGGCATAGCCAGCTGCTCTGTGTCCTACAAGCCCAGCGTGACTGGGCACCACGGGATAACCGGAACCTTTGCCGGAGACTCCAATCACAACGGTAGCAGGGGAAGCGTGACCGAGACAGTCGCACAGCAGGCCACATCATCTTCCTACTCACTGGTCATATCTAACGATGGCAGGGTCTTCCGTTATCAGAACGGAACATTCAGGCTAGTTGGCCAACCGGTCACAACGCCTCTTCGACAGGTGGTATGGAAATCCGACGGCTCCTATGCTCTAATCGTGGGCGACTCCGGAGTTCTGCTCAAGTATGATGGGACGCAGCTGACCAGTATACCTACCGGGGTAACGACCAATCTTTACGCATCGGCCTGGAAGCCTGACGGCTCCTATGCGCTGATAAGCGGGTCAGGAGGAATACTGTTCAAGTACGACGGGGCCTTGCTCACGAGATTGCAAAGCCCGTTCACTAACTCTATACGCTCGATAAGCTGGAACGCTGCTGGCACCCAGGCGCTAATGGTCGGGTCACTAGGTGGGGTGCTTCTCTACCCGGCGGGTACGGGACAAATTACCCGAGTCCCCTCGGGAACGACCAACTACCTCTACTCCTCAGCCTGGGAGCCTAACGGGCAGTACGCGTTGATAGCCGGTGTGAACGATACTGTGCTCCGCTATGATGGGACAAGCGTCTTAGCCGTTGACGTCACAGGTCTCAACATCTCCCCGACAATTATCATCCATGCGATCTCCTTTAGCCCTGATGGCACATATGCCCTGCTCGTAGGGGATGCGGCCCTCTTTCTCAAATACGATGGCACCTCCCTGACCCGTCTGACAACCCCTGTTACTAGCGACTTCTATTCCATCAGCTGGCTAGGTGGGACTGCGTACATCGCGGGGGGTACTGGTTCAAGCTTGACATATTCAAGTGGAGTCTTCACTAAACTTGCCAACAATACTGGAACAAGCCTGAGAGGCTGGGCCTGGAAACCAAGTTAGAAACCAGCTGAGGAAAACGTTCTATCTCAGCAGCTCGAAACTCGCCTGTTGCATAGATATCATCCGCCCTTTGGGAGGCGTTATGCCTGCGTGCGAGGTAGATTGTGAAAGGCGGGTGCCTCCCCGCAGAGGAATCGATGAGGGTGAGATTCCCGAACGGTATAGGAGGTTTGCCGGTAGCCCCGAAAGCTGTCGCCACGTGATATATCGAAACCCGATAATTTCGCGTTCCGAGAATGTTGTGGTGCGGAATATTGGTTATAGGCTGCCCGTGCGCTGAACCCCCCTTATGAAAATTCCGAACACCTTACGAATAGCCAAGACAACTCTTCTCTCAATTCTATCCCTTGCAGGCTTAATGTTTCTAGCCCCGGGAGCCATTCAGTCAGCCTCCGCGGACGGAGGCTCCGCGAAGACCCCAACCTTCAGCAACTATGAGCTCGCCGGGAACCCGTTCACAACCGGTGCCAGCGTAGGTACGACCTGCCCCAATTCTCTTCGGACCTGTATGAACACGGAGGGAGAACCATCAATTCGGGCAGCCCCTGACGGCAGTTTCTACGGTTCATCTGAGAACGTGTTCTGCGTCATCGGTGGGCAGTGCGGTGGAACCTTCGCCTACAAGTCAACCGACGGAGGCCAACACTTCACCACTCTTCCTTTGCCGAACAGCGCTTCCTCGGGAAGGGTTGGATTCTCCCCTGCGGGCGGTGATACTGACATTGCGGTCGCACCTGTTCGAAACCTGAACGGCTTCTTCAACGTCTATGTAGCAAGTTTAGCCACCTCCCCTCCACTAGCGAATGTTTACGTGTCCACGAGCAAAGACGGAGGCGGCTCGTGGCTTCTCAACCCAACCGGAGCTAGCATTCCAGTTGATGACCGAGAGTGGATCGCTGCCGATGGGGCTGACAAAGTGTGCGTGTCCTACCATGCTATTTCGGCGACCAACGATATCTTTGTCACGTGCAGCTTGGACGGCGGGACCACTTTCACCCAGACGGGAAACGCGTTTGACCCAGCCCACGTGGCTTTCCTGGCCGGGTTCAATAACATTATCGGCAACCTGGCCATAGACCCACGGAACCATGCGGTTTACCAAGTGTTCAGCTCCGTTGCGAGTGCTGCGGAGCTGGCCCAGTGCACAATCTTCTGCCATGTTCACACAGTTTGGATAGCCGTATCCACCGATGGAGGTTTGACTTTCACCGACACCATAGTGTACAACAACCCGAACACCAACCTTGACTATGGCCACCAGTTCATCAATGTGAGCGTTGACATCGCTGGAAATGTCTATGTGGTCTACAGCGACAACCACAACATCTTCTACAGCTTCTCTAAGACCCTCGGACAAACCTGGTCTGGGCCCTTCCAAATCAACAAAGGGCAGTCTAAAACGGCCATCTTTCCCTGGAGTAGCGCGGGAAGTGGTGGTGCGTTGGACGTGGTATGGTACGGAACAAACTTCTTTGACGGCGTAAACCCGCCGGACAACTACCCGATGACAGCCGCGTGGAAGGTCTACTTTAGCCAAAACCTCAAGGCAACTACCCCAGGAAGCACCTGGAGCCAAGTCGCGGCATCAGGGATAATACACTATGGCGGCGTGTGCGAATCCGGTGTTACGTGCACCGGTAACAGGGACCTGCTAGACGACTTCGGTGTTGCCACGAGTCCGACTACCGGCCTCGCTGCAATTATCTACACGTCCGACCAGTTCGTGGACAGTACCGCAGAGCCTGCGACCCGTCGGTCATCTACAAGTCCATTCTGCACGCGGGACACTACCAACGATATCGACTGTGAGCACACGAACATTGCAGTTCAGACCGGGGGCCCCGGAGTCATCATTACGACGACCGCCACCATGCTTGCCGTGGCACCCACCACTCTATCGGGACCGGTTCTGGCAGGAAGAGACAGCTTTGCCGTGACGGTAATGCCTACGCTTTCTGACACGACAACGCGAAGCCCGGCAACCATCGCGACACGAATCCTCGGTACGTGAACCGAACGTTAGGGCTGACCCTCCCCTCTTTTTCTGAATTTCTCCTCTACAGCTCGAGCGTTGTTTCACTCCAAGAGAGACTACATCTCTCTCGCGGTCCTGACGCTCCCACCCGACAGTGACACGGAGACAATTGCCGCAAATGAAACCATAAACAATGCGAGGGAGAGCCTCCCCCTGCAAAAGTCTTGTTAGTCAGGCCCGAAGGGACGAGGGGCTCCGGTAACGTGCACATAGACCCCTCTCATATTCCCATGCCTGCAGTCTTTCAACATCCGGGAACGGCTTCTGGTTGGCGCGTAGCGCGAGAGGGGCAACACCGACCCCTCTCACTAACATGAATCAAAAGGCAGTTTTTGCTCTATCAGAACGCCAAAAAAATAGGGGAGGAGTAAACGTTTCTTCGTTATGCTACGTGAGGATCGATGCTCCGAAGATGTCGTTGTTTCCCAGACGTCTGTCATCCCACGAGGCCTGCAGTGACCCTGCCGTGGCTGCTATGTTGAAGTAGTCTCCGATGAACGTTGAGAATCCAGGGTTGGAACTGGCCGTGGTCACCTTGATGTTTGCCTCGAAGGAGGTCCCACCTGTTATACTGGCCGTGTAGAATACGTCATAGCGGATGTTGTTCGAGTCTAGTCGTTTGTCACCGAAGATTAGGTTCAGCTGTCCGTTGGGCTGAGCGGCGATCCACGGGAAAAATTGGTCGGTTGATTTTCCGTCGTCGGGGACGTTGACGGGGCTGCTCCAAGTCTTGCCTTTGTTCGTAGACCGTGAATAGCGCACGTCGCTATTAGTACATGGTGGCCGTCCAGTTCCATCGGGTTTGCAGCTTCCTTGCGGAAAGTCGACCCAGACGACTGAAACGGTTCCGTCCGGGCTAACTGCACCCGATGGGAAGCTGTTCGACCTGAAACCGCGGCCTGGAATCGTACCGAAATTCGGATCGGCGTTCTTCAGCCTGAACCGTCCTGGGCTCGGAAGGGCGGAGGCTACATCTTTGGGATTTGTGAAGGTGCTTCCACCATCGGTCGACTTGACCAGTCTGATGGTTAGGGGTCCGGTGTCAGACGTGAAGTCGGCGTAAAAGACGTACAACGTGCCGTCGGGTCCTACTACTGGATTAGAACCGCTTATGGCTCGGGGGAACAGGGCGTCGGGGCTCAAAGTCTTAGCTCGGCTCCAAGTATGTCCGCCGTCCGAGGATTTGACCAACTTGATTTGACCGTCGTCTAGAGCGGAGGGATTGTTCGGGTTCAGGAAGTCGGTCCAGGTAACGTAGATTGTTCCCTTGAACGGGCTTGTGGGGCCATTGTCGACGACGAGGTACTCCTTGTCCGGGAAGTTGACCTTGCCGTCGCCTAGCACGGCGACCGATGCGAAGTCAACCCGGGACCCGCTGTCAACGAGGCGGGCTACTAGAACGTCGCCGGTGCAGCTTTCTGGAAGGTTGTTGGAGGTTGCGCAACTGTTGCGGACTGAGAGGTATGCGAAGTAGAAACTTCCGTCAGGATGGGCCGCGACTGCGGAGTCGCTGCAAAAATCGGAGGAACGCGAGAGAGGAGTGAACCCTGCAAAGCTGTAACTGGCCCCTCCATCAATAGAGAAACTGATGGCGCAGACGAAATTGTTGAAGGTCGGGAACCTGTCGTGGTACCCGACGACAACGTTCTCCGGGTTGGTGGCGCTTATTGCATTGCTGGGCTCCGTGTGACTGACTATCTTGCCCTGGTCGAGGAAGTGTTCTACACTTATCTGTACATTTCCGGAGACCGTTGCCATAGCCGCTGTTGGCGTTGTTCCATCGGCCTGCTGAAGCTCATCTAACCTGTTCAACGCGTCTGGGTCGACCCGTAGCCCGCCAGTTGCTTTTGCCTGATGCATTTGGGGGATTATTGCGAGTAGCATGACGAGTAGAGCGATGGCTACCATTGGATTAAGAGAGCGATTCAAGATTTTTTTCGCAGAAACCAATTACCATCTTCGTAGGTATATTACACCTACCCTGAGCGGCTCAACACAGGCAACCAAGCCTACGTCTTCGCCGCTGGACTGAAGATAGCTCGAGTCGTAGACAGAACCGAGGTGTGCTACTACCACACGGGCCCTCTACGCGGCAACCGGATGGTCCCCTACAACGACGCCACATGTCCCTTCACAGACAACTACCAACCATTCGGCGAAGACAACGGTTTCAGCGGTTCTCATTGCACTGGAAGGCGGTCCTCACTTTGCAAGTGGAGCGGCCGAACTTGTAGTTTGGAGCCTCGGGCGTGATTGCAAATGCAAGTTCAAACCACCCACTCTCGTCCGGAGTAGGCTTGCAGGATTGACAATTTCGAAAGGGGGGGCGACCGGGTTAATGGGTCCGAATCCCCACCCCCGCACCCATACTGCTTGGAAGTCTAGGAAATTCCTTCGAGCATACGCTCGTGAACTGAAGAACGGCTCACTCGGACTTGGTAAATAAGATTCAAAATGACAATATTCTTCTTTCCACGGATAGCTTTGTCTGCCCGGATATTACATCGTGTTAAATAGAGATCGGGCAGGCGTTTTTAATGAAAAATCCTTGCATAACATCAAGATTGCATTTGGACTAGCAATGTGCAGTGCTGTTCTTCTGGCTCTGCCGGTTCTCTCGGCAACGGTTCCTGTTGCTCGTGCGTATGGGAGTGCTGCGCTATGGCAGGTCGCAGTGTCACAAAACTGTAACAGTCCTTCGTTTTGCACTCCGTTCCAGGGCGGTTTCTGGCTCTGGGCCGAGTTTGACAGTGACGGGACAGGTGATGCTACTGGCACTGGCTGCGGCCACTTGGTCGCAGCTGGTTCTCCGGGAGCCGGGGCTGACCATTTCAACGCTGACATTCAAGGCTGGACTGTAATGCCTGGAAGCGCTGGACCTCTAACGTTCTTCGTGCTGGGTGGAACTATGACCTTGACCGGTCATACAGGCGGACCGCCTGTCACTGTGCCGATAGGCCCCCTGCCGCTCGATACTGGTATTCCCGCTGTTGCTGGACACTTCACGGCATTTGACGTTCTCGGTTTCAACCCACCCCCGGGCGTTTCGTTCATCATCCAAGTAGTCTCTGTGGCCCACTAGAGCAAGCGGAAAGCCCATCCCCCTTCCCAATTTTTTCTATCTCTGCTGGGTCGGGAACTGTTCTTTCCAGATGTAGGCTCGCAGAGAATAGTGTAGGGAGCGTGGACACAAATGCAAGTCAAACAACTGCATCATTCGGTTCTTTGCTCCGATGCCGATCACTCCTGAGAACCACCCTGTAAGAGGCAACCAAGTTTATCAGTCTGTATCGCTAAAAAACGGCGGCCAAGTAGTAGATGAAGCCAGCAACGACAGTGCGATAGGGCCCAACCAGTCGAAGCAAGAATTCAAACTTTGCAATATGAGGTTGACTCTTCTAGGGATATACCTAAACCGGTTGCCCTGCTTAGGCTTCATGCCCAGGATTCATTTCCTCTAATAGGACTCGAACCTTGGGTTCAGTCCCGGCAGGCATCAACGCAGGACCAATCCCATCCTCTTTTTGGACCAGATTATCCCAAACCTATGCCGGAAGGTGTCCGTGTCTTCAGTTTTCAAAGATTAGTCGTCGACAAGAACCCCAAACTCCTCGATAAGAGGCCGAAACTACTGGCTAATTGCCGATTCAAACGTGCCTTCCGCCCCCGAAAACCTTCACAGAGTCGGCTGCTGACAAGCATCGCTCGAGAAGACTGATAGACGTCTCTTCGAAGCAAAGAGCTAGAATCGGCTCCAAGAGTGTCGAAAGAGCAAGAAGACGGTCAAACTCGACGGTAACTACTGTTTCAAACGAAAGTTTTGCCGTTGGGAAGTGCCAAATTTACCTCGGCTCGAGACGATTCGCCCTCGCAAACTCGACCGTTACGGGTTCCAGTGAGGGAGCAAAAATCTCAGAAGGAATTGGACCAACGGTTAGCTAGAGATGATTCCTTCGCCGCGGAACCCTTTCGGCCACTGAACGTCGCTCCTCCACCACGTTCTGGGAGGATGCCTGGTTCGTTTGCAAAATTTTCGGGGGGAACCCTCTCTTTAAGTCGACTTCCACCCGTTTTATTCTCAGTTCCTCTAGTTACAAGTGAAGAAGAGCGAGATTGCTCCAAGATCCCCGTCGCCGGTGGCGTCCGACAGTTTTCTTCGTAATAAAATAATGCAGCCGCGGGCGAAGAGATGAAGACCAGCATCGGGGCCCAATCGTTGGGCTAGGTTTTTGTAACACCTAGTCGGATCTATTATTCGCCCCTGTTATCGGATCCATGAAGAAAAGCGGGGGATAACCGCAGTGAATGGGAGGAGTAAATCGTAAGTCGAAACTCGATTCCACAAGTCGCTGCTAATCCACAAGGCTCCACTTGAGCGACCGGGCTGACTGCCCAATATGCGGCCGTCAGTGGTCGACCTGTGAACATGCAAGCCTACAACGATTGCCACGCTGGATTTTGATCCTTCAAGAGCTTCAGAAATTGGCCACCCAGAAATCACCGTCGCTGAACGAAACATGCTCTGCCAAGAAAGATGAGGGCTCAAAAAGGGCTGAGGGAAGATGAGCCAGAACATTGCTGACAAAGTCTACTGGCAATACCGGAGAGGCGAAAAAACCCTGCGACAGCTAGGACAAATGTACAAGATCCACCCTGGCATATTTTCTAGACAGTTCAGACAGCGCGATGAAGTCAGGCTCAAAATACACGGTCTCAAATGGTTCCTGGAAATTCTCAGGAACGCAATGCCAAACGAGTGGAAACTCCTCTTGGACTATGCAGCAAAGAACAATCTATCTCTCGTCGAAGCACTGGAGAAGCTAGGCTGCACACTTTCGGCCTATAATCAAGAGAAACGAAGAGACCCGGCAAAGTTCCTACGAAAGAAGCTGAACCCAAAGCCAGCTACTGGGAAACGTCCGGCTGGCACTATCGGTATCTCCGGCTAGAACAGCAGGTTACAATTTTTACCTCTGTTAACGTTGACCAGTGGTGGGATAGTTCGATATGTTTCCTATCAGCCTCGAAATGCAAGAACATTTCTAGTTCCACTCTCAGATCCCGATAACCCCAAATTCACACCAAGACGTCCACAAATCCAAGCCAACATGCGTCCAGCATAGCAGCAGAGGACATACCAGGCTTGCAGAAAACCGCTACAGTACCGCGATTCTTGCTCGTTGTTATCATTGTTGCCGCCTCTTTCCTCGCTCCCGGCTGGGGGTTCCGTAGAACGGACGCTCTGACGCTTCCATACACTTCTTACCTATTCAGTGTTGGATCTATCGATTCGACCCGCGGCTTTGCCTATTTCAGTACCAGCTCGTACTATGAGCACATAGTGAGGATCCATCTATCAGACTTCTCGTACGTTTCGAACTTGACCTTGGTTAACGGCTATCCATCGACCGCGGCCGTGGTTGACACATTAGGCGGGTATGCATACTTCGTATCAGAGCAGTCGAACATTACAAAGATCCGCCTTTCAGACTTCAGCCCCCAGGGCAGCAAGGTACTGCCTTTGCAGGGACACTCTGGGTGCTCAAATTACGGTTTTCCTTCGGCTGTCATCGATTCTATAGCAGGTTTTGCGTATTTTGGGCCTTCGTACTCCTGTAGCCTTCAGCGATAGTGAGGCTTGACCTTTCCAGTTTCAATGTAATAGCTAGGCTAGTAGCGACCGCTGTGTGGCCTACTGGGTTGTCATCTGCGGTGATTGATACTGTGAATGGTTATGCGTACTTTGCGGTCGCATCTGTCGGGCAGCTTCAGGGACAAACAGACCAGAATAGTGGGCATATAGTTAGGATCCGATTGTTTGATTTCACTGTGGACAGCACTCTGACCTTAGGCCCTGGTCAGTATGGAGCGCTCCACGCCGCGGTCATCGATCCTGCTGGAGGGTTTGCGTATTTCGGAGTATCCTCCTCCAATGGCGGCTCGTCAGTCATTGTTAGGATTCGTCTTTCAGATTTCAGTCTCGCAGGCAGTATGCCTCTTAACGACAATCCGACTTCCGCGGTGATCGATCCTGTCGTCGGCTATGCGTACTTCGCGACACGTACCAAAAATCCGAGTCCAGGTCTCCACCCCCGGGCTCGATTACACAAGTCCGACTCACAGACTTCACGAAGACAGGGAAATTGCAGCTCGGCATTGATGAAGGAGCAGTCGCAGCCTCAGTAGCGGATATAACGACCGGGTACGGATACTTTGAAACTAGCTCAGGCTATGGAAATGGACACGAAGAGATTGTACGAGTCCAGCTGGCTGGAGAGGGCGCCAGTTCCAGCTTGCTCGATGTTTTGGGTCTACCTCTGACAGCCACAACGCTGACAATCATCGTAGCCGGAGCGGCGATAGCATCGACCATCGCCGTAGTCGTCGTTCGTAGGCGCCATTCTCGCGGAAGCCTGTAGGAAGACATTTGACCGGGACCGCGCGAGGAGGCGAACGCTGTTTCAGACAATTCTCGCGCTCCAAACGCCTCAAGTGATCACGCCAGTGTTCAGTGCCGGCTCGACGCTTCAGTCTAAGTGTGATTAATACAAGTTTTTCCTTCCTTAGCAGAGACCGTGCTAATCCGCGCTGTGATAATCTAGCGGTCTGGGCTCTGTATCTGAGTCGTCCCGCCCACCGCCGAACTTAGAATCGTCGAGCCTTAGAAGGGAACCGAACCCGGGTTTTGACTCCCTCGCGTGAAGACCCTGTTAGAGAGCTTGAACTCTTCACTGAATCTAAGTTCGTCGCTCCCAGACAGAGATTAATCAAATCTGGTTTGGACTCCAGAAGGAGTTTGAACCTGAAAGTAGTATCGGGCTCACATCCTCACCAATGAATAGAGAAGACAATCTAAGCGGCGCTACCACGCCTCAGGGGTCGCACCAATTCCACCGGTAGCCTCGTCCATCTCTCGGTCGAACGTGTGCTTGTAGATCGTGGCAGTGCTGGCGTTAAGCCAGACCGGAGGAGGCGTACCACACCGAGCGATTGCCTCTCCAAGGACTCGCGTCGAATCCACTCGCGACTCCAGAATCTCTCGCCGATTGCGTTCGTTGTATCTGCACTTCACTGACCGCCCGGCGAGATTGACCAAGGCATGGGCACCTTCGAGCTCTCCAGCCCAATCGTCCAGAGTACGCCCATCCCAATGGACCCTGCGAACGCCGGCCTCGCCTGCGCCAGGCGAACGGGTGAGAATAACGACCTCGTAATTTCTAGCGACAAAGCTCCTCCTGAGAAAACCGCCGATGAAGCCGCTACCGCCAGCAATGACGACTCGACGTGTCATGTGAACAATTCTCCGAAAACGGACTTTGCCCCAACCAACTTGTACATAAGGACCGGTGAATGAACTGTCACGACGATATGAGACGGTTCGCCTCAATAGGCGGAACTCTGTACCACCACCACCACTTGTTACCAAAAGCGTTCTGACCGTATACAGGAAAAAGTGCTCGCGAAGTAGAGTAGATCCCGCAAGCAGGGCACTGATTTGACTCGGATCAACTTCATACCATGGGTCGTTCTAAACGTAGAGAAGCCTTAGGATTGAAACAGGTAGCCAAAGATAGAATCCTTACTGAAGATGCTCTAGCGTCGGAGAGGAGACCCTTAGCTTGTAAGTTTCACTTGATGTAATCGATAGTGTTAAATGACATACGGAAAAGAATCCGTGAGTTACACTCTGCTTGTCAAATGCTCATCGTGCCGGAATTTTTGCCCTTACGGCCCTATGTATGACTGTCCTGTTTACCTCTGAAGTCTACGCTCCTATCGTCCGGTTCCAGACAGCACAGTCTAACAAAGCATCGGAAAGTGTTGCTATTTTTTGGGATGGCAGCGACCCAGTTCTTAACTCTCTAGCCGAGAACCTCTACCGAGTTGTCAAGAGCTACTATGCCAACGCTCAAAAGATTCTCGTCCGTTCGATAGAAGACCTCGAAAACCAACTCGAAAACAGATTTTTCGTAAACACATATGTTTTACGCGGAACACTACTCGGAGTTAACATCGGACTCAACACCGCCGCTTGGAGTCAGATTGCAGAGATTCTGAACCAGCACAGGACAGAGACGCCCCTGGGTCCCATGGTCCATATTCTCGCAACAGGGGATGGAAATATTCTGCAACCTCTCTTGGAGCCGTACCCCGGGTTCTACGTAGAGAATAGCTCAATCATAGACATCCGCCTGAGTTTCGTCTTCCAGCTATGGACTATAGCCTCAGTCCTAGCTCAGGATACTCTTCCCGGCGCGCAGGAAACCGCACAGTCAGGTATTAATCTAAGGAAAGCCGCAATCGCCTACGTTGCCGAAGACGTCAACAGTCTAATCTACAGAGCTATCAAACCGATCGAACCTCTCGGAGAACAGACAGGGGACAACGGAGATAGGGTTCCATCGGAAGGAGCCACCCTACTCTATCCCATGGCAGAGAAATCTCCCGGCCGCTCCCCGCTCTTCACCCTAGGCACCCTTTTTCCAACGATATCCCGCATCGATGCCTCGCCCACTTCGTCAGAATTTGCGGCAACGTCCGCTTCTGTTGCAGCAACAAGCAGTGGACCCTCTGCTCGCTTTGAATGGAAAATGAACGACCGGTATGGGCTTGACCGGGACAACGACGGCCTTATCGACTACGACTATAGCTACGGGTACGTTCATCCTCAATCATTCACAGTGCACCTTGATGGCTGTTCGTCACTGCCGGAGTCTAACAGGGCGGGAGCTTCTTACAAATGGACG
>Ga0209058_1000081_pt1 | contig 66878 bp, 64 predicted proteins | sample GraSoiAngelo_147_FD_185904 | JGI IMG/M metagenome (GOLD analysis project Ga0209058, IMG submission 185904) | Grasslands soil microbial communities from the Angelo Coastal Reserve, California, USA - 14_1009_05_40cm (SPAdes) (version 2) | ecosystem: Environmental > Terrestrial > Soil > Grasslands ... | reverse complement strand
GTTGATCACGCAATTCGAGATGATCACGTTCACGGAGTCGTCGGGCAGGGGAATCGCTTCGATCTCACCCTTGAGGAACTCGACGTTTGCGACACCGGCCTTGCGCTGATTCTCGCGCGCAAGCGCCAGCATCTCGTCGGTCATGTCCAGGCCGTAGGCCTTGCCGTCCGGGCCGACGCGCTTGGCCGACAGGAGCACGTCGATTCCACCGCCGGAGCCGAGATCCAGGACGGTCTCGCCCGGCGTCAGCTCGGCCAGCGCCGTGGGGTTCCCGCAGCCGAGCGACGCGGCCAGCGCCTGTTGGGGCAGGTCCGCCGTCTGATCGCTGCCGTACAGGTTCGAGGTGACGGGATCGCCGCTGCCACTTTGCGATGTGCTGCCGCAGCACGAGGTCGTCCCGGTCGCCGTCACCTGCAGCGCGGCCAGCCCGTACTTCTGCTTCACGCGATCCTTGAGGCCTTCGTCAGTCATAACCGTGCTCCTCTGATCAAGAACCCTTGATGGCTTCGGCCAAAAAGGGTTCACTCGCAGCGCGGCGCGATCAGTCGCAAGCCCTTGCGCGGCTTCTTGAGGGCTTCGAGCGTTGTCAGCATCTCGTCGAGCACGTCGAAATTCAGGGAGTAGTAGACCCACCGGCCTTCCTTCCGATCCCGGATGATTCCGGCGTCCTTCAAGGTGCGCAGATGGAACGACAACAACGACTGGCGCATGCCGAGCGGCCCGGTCAGGTTGCAGACGCACTCCTCGCCGTCCCGGAGCCGATCGATGATCTTGAGCCGCGTCTCGTCGGCCAGGGCGTGGAAGCGACGACTCGCGTTTTCGGCCGTCTTCACGCGCCGAAATGTATCAAACAATCTTGATCAGTCAAGATTCTTTCTCCCCCGAGTGCCCGGCCGATCGTCACTTCGGCCGCTTTCGACGGCCGTCGTTTGACTTGCCCGACCGCGGGTGCTACGGTCGGACCAGACGCAAACGTGGGATTTTCCAAGCACTCATGGCCAAGCTCCACCTGATCACATACGGCTGCCAGATGAACGAGTACGACTCGGAGCGGGTGGCCGGCTTGCTCCGTGAGCAGCAGTGGGAGCTCACTTCCGAGCAGACCGAAGCCGACCTGATCCTCGTCAACACCTGCGCGATCCGCGAGAAGGCCGAGGACAAGGTGTTCTCGAAGCTCGGCGAGCTCCGCCTGCTCAAGGCGCAGAAGCCTGAGCTCGTGATCGGCGTGATGGGCTGCATGGCGCAGCTCCACCAGAAAGCGATCCAGCGCCGGGCGCCGTCGGTCGATCTGGTCTTCGGCTCGCCGGCGATCGCGCGCGTGGCCGAGCTGGTCGATCGGGTCCGGCGCGAGCGCCGACCCGTGCTCGAGACCGGCGAGGGCCCGCTCGTCAAGATCACCACGCGCCCGCCGGCCGCCGGGCGGCTCAAGGAATTCGTCACCGTGATGGAGGGGTGCGAGAAGCACTGCACCTTCTGCGTCGTGCCCCAGACGCGCGGGCGCGAGCGCAGTCATCCGCCGGACGTCATCGTCGACGAGGTCGGCCGGCTCGCCGCCGAGGGCTGCCGCGAGGTGACGTTGCTCGGGCAGACCGTGAACGCCTACGGACGCGATCTGACGCCGCGTACCGATCTCGGCGAGCTGTTCGCGCGCGTCGCCGAAGTCGAGGACATCGCGCGGATCCGCTTCACCACGTCGAACCCCTACAATCTGACGCCGAAGCTCATCCGCGCCATGCGCGACGTCCCCAAGGTGTGCGAGTACTTCCACCTCCCGCTCCAGTCGGGCTCCAACGACGTGCTCGCGCGCATGAACCGCGGCTACACCCGCGAGCGCTACCTGGAGCTGGTCGCGGAAATCCGCGACGCCGTGCCGGAGACGGCGTTCTCGACCGATCTGATCGTCGGCTTTCCCGGCGAGACCGAGGCCGACTTCGAGCAGACGCTCGAGATGGTCGAGACGGTCGGCTACGACAACGTATTCGTGTTCCGCTACTCGCGCCGGCCCGGAACGCCCGCCGCGGCGATGGACGACCAGGTTCCCGACGACGTGAAGGCCCGCCGCAACTCGCGGCTCCTCGACGTCGCCACGCGCGTCGGCGCCGAGCGGAGCGGCCGTCTGGCCGGTCGGACGATGGAGGTCTTGATAGACGGAGTCTCGAAGAAGAATCCCCGGGAGCTCTCGGGCCGGACCCGGTGTAATCGCGTCGTCAACTTCGACGGGCAGGGGAGGGCGTCCGTCGGCGACCTGACGCAGGTCCACATCGACCAGGTGCTACCGCACAGCCTGCGGGGGACACTCGCTTCCCAACCGGAGGAGGCCGCATGTTTGTCGAAATGAAGGTCCGCGGACTGGCTCTGGACGCCGTCTCGAACATGCCGATCATCATCCTCCGCGACGAGGAGGACAAGCGGTCGCTGCAGATCTGGGTCGGCATCTTCGAGGCCAACGCGATCGCGCTCGAGCTCGAGAAGGTCGCGCCGACCCGCCCGATGACCCACGACCTCATCAAGAACATCCTCGAGACGCTCGAAGCCCGCGTGCTCAAGGTGGTCGTGACCGACCTCAAGGAGAACACCTTCTTCGCCGTGCTCCATCTGCAGCTCGGCGAGACCGAGTACACCGTCGACTCGCGCCCCTCGGACGCCATCGCGCTCGCCCTCCGGGTGGCGGCGCCGATTTACGTCGACGAGGAAGTCATCCGCAAGGCGAAGAGCCTCGAGGTCACCAAGGAGGCGGAGCCCGTCAAGCCGGACGACCCCGACCAGCTCCGCGAGTGGCTGCAGAACATCAAGCCGGAGGATTTCGAGAAGTTCAACAAGGCCTGACGGACTGCTCGTCGTGCGGATCGCGCTCTTCACCAACAACTATCTGCCGTTCTGCGGGGGCGTCACGATCTCGGTCGAGACGCTCCGACGGGGCCTCGAGTCGTCCGGACACGAGGCGTGGGTCTTCGGTCCGCGCCTGGCCGGCGCCGAGGACGTCTCGGTCAAGGTCGTCCGCTATCCGTCGATCCCCGTCGCGACCTATCCGGAGTTCGCGCTGGCGGTGCCCTATTCGAGGCGGATCGACCGGCTCGTCACGGCGCTCGACTTCGACGTGATCCACGCGCATCACCCGTTCCTGCTGGGCCCCGCGGCGCGCCGGCTCGCCCGCCGGAATCGACGGCCGCTGGTCTTCACCTACCACACGCGCTACGAGAAGTACGCGCACTACGTGCCACTGCCGCTCGGCCTCGTGCAGGCGGCGGCGCTGCGGATCTCGGCCGGGTTCGCCGCGCAGGCCGACGCCGTGCTGGCGCCTTCGGCGGTCATCCGCGACGAGCTGCACGCGCGCGGCGTCCGGGCGCCGATCGCCGTCGTCCCGACCGGCGTCGACCTCGACCGCTTTCGCCCGGGCGACCGCGCGGCCGCGCGACGCAGGCTCGGCGTCGGCGATGCCGAGCCGCTGGTGCTCTACGTCGGGCGGCTCGACCGCGAAAAGAGCGTCGACCGCGTGCTCCTGGCCTTCGAGCGCGTCGCCTCGACCTTGCCCGCCGCCCAGCTCGTCCTCGTCGGCCAGGGCACCGAGACGCAGCGGCTGCGGCGCATGGCCGAGGCGCTGCCCGTCGCCGAGCGGATCCGCTTCCTGGGGCTCAGGCCCCACCACTCGCTAGTCGAGTGCTATCAGGCGGCCGACGTCTTCCTCTTCGCCTCCGAGACCGAGACGCAGGGCCTGGTTCTCGCCGAAGCGGCGGCGAGTGGCCTGCCGGCCGTCGCCGTCGATGCCCCCGGCTGCGACGAGGTCGTGCGCGACGGCGACACGGGAATCCTCACGAAAGGCGATCCGGCCGCGCTGGCGGAGGCCGTGATCGGACTGCTGCTCGATCCCGAGCGCCGGCGCGCGATGGCCCGCCGCGCCCGCGAGATCGCCGAGCGCCTGTTCGACGTCCGGTTGCAAGTCGATCGGACGCTGGCCGTCTACGCCGACGCGGTCGCGCGCCTGCGGTGAGCCGACTTCAAGACTCGCCCCGGCCGAGCAGGCGCGCCTCCTGGGCGAGTACGAGAGCGCGCGGGTCCGCGCCATCCACGCCCGGCTGGCCCTCGTGATCCCGCGCGAAGCGCTCGGCCTTCGCCACCACCGCATCGTGGACCAGCAGTTCCCGGAGCCGCCGCGGCGCATGCGTTGATCTGGAACCCCGCCGCCGAGAGTATGCCGCGCGCGGCGCGCGAGCAGCTGCAGCTCGAACGGCTCCAGGACACGCTCCAGCGGGCCCGCGAGCACGTCGCGTTTCACCGCGAGCGGCTGGGCGGCGCCAGGGTCGGCGCGCTCGCGGATCTCGCCAGCCTTCCGTTCGTCCGCAAGAGCGACCTCCGCGAGCAATACCCGTTCGGCCTCCTGGCCGTGCCCCGCCCAGAGGTTGCCCGGATCCACGCTTCCTCCGGCACCAAGGGCAAGCCGACCGTCGCCGCCTACACCGCCGGCGATCTCGACGTCTGGCGCGAGGTGATGGCGCGCGCGCTCACGGCCGCCGGCGCGCGCCGCGGCGACCTGCTGCACGTCGCGTTCGGCTACGGTCTCTTCACGGGCGGGCTCGGCTTCCACGACGGCGCCGAGCGCCTCGGCATGACCGTCGTGCCGGTCTCTTCGGGCAACACGGCGCGCCACCATCTGCTGCTGCAGGACTTCAAGCCCGACGTGCTCGCGGGCACACCGTCCTTCGCGCTGCACCTGGCCGAGACGCTGGCCGAGGCGGGCGGGACGCCTCGCGAGCTCGGACTGCGCGTCGGCCTGTTCGGCGCCGAGCCCTGGACCGACGGCATCCGGGTTGCGCTCGAGCACGCGTTCGGCCTCAGCGCGTTCGACATCTACGGACTGTCGGAGATCATCGGACCCGGCGTCGCCGGCGAGTGCGAGGCGCGCGACGGGCTTCACGTCGCCGACGATCATTTCCTTCCGGAGATCGTCGATCCGGCCTCGGGCGCCGTGCTGCCGCCCGGCCGGGAAGGGGAGCTCGTCTTCACCACCCTGACCAAGCGGGCGATGCCGCTCGTGCGTTATCGCACCGGCGACATCACGACCCTGACCCTCGAGCCGTGCCGCTGCGGCCGCACCTCGGCGAGGATGGCGCGCGTCAAGGGCCGCTCGGACGACATGCTCATCGTGAAGGGTGTGAACCTCTATCCCTCCGAGATCGAGCGGACGTTGCTGGCCGTCGAGGAGCTGGCGCCCCACTATCAGCTCGTCGTCGACCGCGCGGCGACTTTGGCGCGGCTCGAGGTCCAGGTGGAGCCGGCACCCGAAGTGGTCGCGCGCTGCGGCGGCTTCGCCGCCGACCATCCGGAGATCGCCGCGCTCCGGCGGCGCGCCGCCGAGCAGCTCCGGCAAGCCACCGGCCTGAGCGTCGAGCTCACGATCGTGGCCCCGCGAACGATCCCTCGATCGGAAGGCAAGGCCGTGCGTGTGATCGAGCGCGGGTAGGGGTATGCTGGGACGGGAGGATGCGATGAGCGACCAGGCCCGGGACATGATGGCGAAGATCGATCGCGGCGTCCGGCTCGAGTCGGCGGCGGAGATGACCGGGGAGTACCGCGACAACCTGATCCATCTTCTGACCATGCAGGCCGATTCCGAGCTCGCCGGCGGCTACGGCTACGTGCCCTGGATCACCAAGGCCCCGACCGTCGAGGAGAAGCACGTGGTCGCCCAGATCGTCAAGGACGAGCTCCGCCACGCGACCGTCATGTACGGTCTCCTGGCCGACCTCGGCTTCGACGTCGAGAGCCACGTGCGCCAGCACGACGAGATCTTCACGATGCGCATCGACGCGGGCCGCGACATCGGCACCGCCCGCATTACGAGCGACAAGCGGGTGAACATCTTCTATTACCCGATCGACACGTGGGCCGACTTCATCTTCTTCAACTTCTGCATGGACCGCGGCGCCGGCCACCAGCTGGAGGACGTGCGCGGCTGCTCCTACGGGCCCTGGGTGCGGGCGATCGACGGCATCTTCAAGGAAGAGAAGTTCCACATCCGCCACGGCGAGTACTGGGTCAAGAAGCTCGCGGAGGACCCCAAGACCCACGCGGAAGCCCAGACCACGTTCGACAAGTGGTACGTCCGGACCATGAACATCTTCGGACGGCCCGGATCGCCGAAGAATCAAATCTATAGGAAGCTGAAGCTCAAGCTCCGTGACAACGACGAGGTCCGCCAGGCGTTCGCCGCGGAAGTGAAGGATCTCTGCGAGAAGTTCGGGCTGACCGTGCCGGAGTGGAAGCCCGTCTGGGACAAGCTCCCGGAAGAAGCGCACATCCCGGGCTAGTGCGCGTTCCGGTCGGCCTCAACATCTGGTCGAGGCTCGTCGAAAAGTCCTTTCCGTATCTCGACAAGACCCTCGCCCCGTTCGACTCTCTGTGGTTGCCCGATCACGTCCAGTACGGCGCCAACCGCGTCGCCGAGGGCTGGACGCTCCTGGCGTACGCGCTCGCGCGATACCCCGACAAGCTCTGCGGCCACGAGGTGCTCTGCAACAGCTTTCGCAATCCCGCGCACCTGGCCAAGATGGTCGCCACGGCGCAGGCCCTCTCCGGCGGGCGAGTGATCCTGGGAATCGGCGCCGGCTGGAACGAGGAAGAATACCGGGCCTACGGCTGGCCCTATTCGACGGCCCGCGCGCGTATCGCTCAGCTCGCCGAGGCGATCGAGCTGATCCGGACGATGTGGACCCAGGCCCCGGCCAGCTATCGGGGCGAGCACTACACCTTGTCGGAGGCCCACTGCGAGCCTCGCCCGGACCCGATCCCGCCCATCATGGTCGGCGGCCACGGCGAGACCTATCTGCTGCGCGTCGTCGCGCGCCACGCCGACTGGTGGAACTATCCCTTCCGCGACCCGGCGCTCTATACGCACAAGCAGGGAGTCCTCAAGCGGCATTGCCGCGAGGTCGGGCGCGACTACGAGGCGATCCGCCAGGTCGTCCGTGTCGGCATCCTCGTCGCGGAGACCGAGCGCGAGCTGGAGCGGCTGCAGGCGGCGCCCGACACCCGGCCGATGAGCGACATCAAGCTCGCCGGCACCCCGGCGCGCGTGACCGAAGTGCTGCGTAGGATCATCGCCCAGGGCGCTCATCGGCTCACCGTGAACTTCGCCGACGCGCCGCGCCCCGAGGGGACCCAGCTCTTCGCCGCCGCGGTGCTCCCACACCTCAGCTGACCGAGCCCAGAGCGCCCGACCACACCCGGGCACTTTTCCTGAACTTGACATAATCCACCTTATCGGAAGTAGCCCGGCCGGGCCGCGAGAATCGCATGGCTCGCCGAGGCGCCTGGCGCGCCGGCGCTCGACCTCGCGCTTCAAACGTGCTCAATCCGGTGATCAAGCCCGTGGGACAGTGCGCTCGGCGCCGCCGTCTCGTTGAACGGCAAGCCCGTGACTTCACGCATGCTCTTTCTTCAGAAAAGCCTTGAAGTCTCGCTGGTACACCGATTGCCGTGGGAGGTCTCGTGAACGCCGAGCGCCGGATGTCGATCTCGAGCTGTCTGATCCTGCATCGCCGGCACGTCTCACGGCCCGAGCGCGCCGCGGCCAAGGAGGCGCTGTGGAATCGCGATGGAGCCCGCATCCGATGTGGAGCTGATCGGCACGGAGCGCTGAACCGGCCCGATCGCTGCTCAAGTCATTGCTCAGGGCCTGCGCAAGCGAGCCGCCGAGGCCGTGCAAGTGCGCGTGGAATCGACCGACGCCCGTGGCACCGCGATTGCCAGTCTCCGAGAGTGATGACAACGGCGAGACTGCGCGTGCTTGACAGCCCTCGGGGCGGCTCGGATCGGATTGGACGATCCGCACGTCCCGCCCGGATCGCCTCACACTGCACACAAGGAGGACCGCGGTGACCGTAGAGCTCCGTTTCGACCAGATCCAGGGCAACGTCACGCCGGGCTTCAGAAAGAATCACCAGGCCTTCATGCTCCTGCGATTTGGCGCCAAGGGGTCGGCGCGGGCCTGGCTGAAAAAGCTGGTGCCGAGCGTGACGACGGCGAGCGCGGTGCGGGCATTCGTGCGGCGATTCAAGAACGCGAACCAGCCGGACGTTGTGGGCTGGCACACGAGGTGGGTCAACGTCGCCATGTCCGCCGCCGGCCTCGAGGCGCTCGAGGCACCGGGCATGGGCTTCTTCCCCGATGACTTCCGTCAGGGTCTGCGCGAGCGGGCGCACCTGATCGCTGACGACGAGACGATCCGCGACTGGAAGGTCGGCGGAACGCCCCAGAACGAAGCCCATGTCCTCGTCGTCGTCGCCGCGGACTCGGAAAAGGACCTGAACGCCGAGGTCGCACGGCAACGCGAGCTTGCCGGGGCGCACGATCTCCTCGAGCTCACGACCTGCTTCGGCGCGGAGCTCGGCGGCAACCTGCGTGGACACGAGCACTTCGGCTATCGCGACGGCATCTCGCAGCCCGACCGCGAGCCCGCACGAGACGCACCGGCGTGGGGCGAGTTCATCCTTGGACACCAGAACCAGATCGGACAGCTGGCGCGAGGACCCGACTGGGCCCGCAACGGGAGCTATGCGGTGTTCAGGCGGCTGAGCCAGGACGTCGCGCGCTTCCATCAGACTCTCCGCGAGCAGGCCGCGAGGGCTCGACGGGACCTCACCCCGGAGATGCTCGGGGCGAAGCTGGTCGGCCGGTGGCCGACCGGCGCCAAGCTCGGCAATCCCGAGACAGAGAAGAGGGCACCCGCGTGGCCGGGGGACGAAGCCGCTCGCGTGACCGCCCAGGACTTCAAGGATGACCCGCACGGGGAGCGGTTCCCGTTCGTCGCTCACATCCGCAAGGCCAACCCGCGCGGCGGCGATTCCCAGCGGCGCCGCTTGATCCGACGCGGTATCCCGTACGGGCCGCCGCTCGCGCCCGACGCGCCGGACGACGGCGCCGCGCGCGGGCTTCTGTTCCTCGCCTATCAGGCGAGCATCGCCGAGCAGTTCGAGCACATCCAGCAGAACTGGTTCAATGACTCCAAGTTTCCGACCACCACCACGGGGCGCGACCCGCTGGTGGGTCAGCCGGGCGGGCCTAACGAGATCACTCTTACGCAGAAAGGAGGACCGGTAGCGCTGACGCTGAGGCGGTTCGTGACGATGACGGGAGGGGGCTATTTCTTCTCACCGTCGATTCAGGCGCTCAAGCTGCTGGCGGACCCGCGACGGGCGCCGAGCACGGAGGGAAAGCCGATGGCGGACCAGTATTCGAGACTCGGAGAGTTCATCTTCAGAGAGGACCCCTACGACTGGCGCAGGGAGGCCGACATTCCCGAGCGAAAGTTGCCCGATGATCTCAACTCGGCCCCCGAAGTCGAGCGAGTGGGCCTGGGCAAGAACCGGAACTCCGCACGGCCGTTCGAGTTCGACTACGCGCTCGACGACCCGGAGTACTGGGAGAGTGGGCTCTTCTGGCAGGTCGGCGAAAAGACGATTCGGATCAGCAAGGCGATTCGAATCCAGTACGAGTACGAGAACAACGAGGGCCAGCGGGTCCGGCGTGGCATGGTGATCGGCTTCGAAGGCGCGGGCGGAGGGCCCTAGCCCAGACTCACGCGTGTTGGGCGAGGCTCGCTCGATCGACTCGAGCGAGCCTCCAACGACACCATCCAGGTCACCGGGTCAATCGACCGAGCGCCTCGCGCACGCGCGCAGGTTCGTCGAGGGTGCCCAGGTCCTCGAAGCTCTGCAGCGCGCTCAGCAGGAGCTTCCGCGCCTGCTCGACATCCCCTGCCCGGCGTCGCAGCTCAGCCTGGACGACCTGGGCCTTCGCCAGGTCGTTACGGGCTCCGACCTTTCCGATGATCGCCGTGGCGGTCGCGAGATGAGCCGCCGCGGCCTCGGGCGCGTCGGCGAGCAGACATTCGGCCAGCAGGAGCTCGGCCAGTCCCTCGAAGTGCCAGTAGCCGCGTTCACGACTCACCGCGAGCACGTCGTTCAGGACTTCCTGCGCTCTCGCGCGATCCCCCTGCCGAAGGTAACCCTCCGCCAGTCTCAGCGCGGCCACGGACCGTGTGTAGTGCAGCTGCGAGCGATCGAACCACGCCATCACCTCGGCCAGCTCGGCGATGCCCGTCGCGACGTCACCGACCTTGATGAGCCCATGGCCGCGCGCGGTCCGGATCATCGCCGCGTCGTATTCGAGCGGCGACAGCTTGAGGGCTTCGTCGAAGCAACGCAGACCTTTGGCCGGGTCACCCTGCTGCACGTGAATCGTGCCCAGGCGCCACCAACCGACGACCTTGAGCCGGCGGTCGTCGACCGCCTGCCCGTGCTCGAGCGCGCGACGACAATACGCGAAGCCTCGATCCCACTCGCCCAGGTACTGCGCCGCCGTATTCAGGATCCAGAGTGTCCGACAGGCCCACCAGACGTTGCCGCGTCGCTCGAACACCTCGAGCGCCCGATCGCCCACCTCCAAAGCGCCCCGGAGATCGCCTGCGACCTCGTAGACGTGGGCGAGGCAGCACTCGGCGTACGCGCGGATCTCCTCGAAGCCGTCTGCGTCGGCGATGGCCGCGGCCTCGCGGCAGTGGGAGATGGCCACGTCCGCTTTCGAGCCGGTCAGGCTGTGGAGGAAGCCCGTCCAGTAGTGCCAGGCGGCGCGGCGGCGCGGATCGGCGTGGCGATCGACGAGCTCGCGGATCGACTCGAGAGCGTGGATGTGCTCGCGGTGCTGGCCGAGCGCGAACTTCACCTCCGCCTGGTTGACGACCGCGTCGATGCGACGTAGTCGATTGGCCTCCGTGTCCTTCATCGCGTCGAGGAGACGCAGGGCCACCTCGAAATGCGCGACGGCCTCGGCGTTGGCCCACCGGCGCTGGGCCTTCGCGGCGGCCAAGAGCGCATAGTCGACGGCTTTCTCATCGGCGGTGCTGCGACCGAAGTGGTAGGCCAGCAGATCGACGACCTCGTCGATGCGGCCGGCGTACATGTCCTCGAGGGCGAACCCGGCGGCGGCATGAGCCGCGCGGCGGCGGATCTCAGCCAGGCTCCGGTATGCGACTTCCTGGGTGAGCCCGTGGGCGAAGACGTAGGTCGGCTCGTCGCCGTCGTACCGTTCATACAGGAACTCGAGGCGGCTCAGCTCGACCAGATTCGCCTCGACGTCCTCCGGCTCGCCGAGAAGGGCCCGCAAGAGGCGCAGCGGAATCTCCGGGCCGAGGACGGCGGCGTGCTGGAGCACTCCCCTCGCCGCGGGCGAGAGGCGATCGATCCGGGCGAGCAAAACTTCCTCGACGGTATCCGGGATCCGCACCGCCGAGCCCTGCTCCGCCGCGACCTTCGCCAGCTCTTCCAGGAAGAACGGATTGCCGTCGGCCTTCGCCACGATCGCCGAGCGGAGCGACTCGAGCGCGGCCTCGGAGGCGAGCATCGGTCCCACCATGGTGGTGCTCTCGTCGATCGACAGGCCGTCAAGCGCGATCTGGGTGAAGTTCGCTCGGTCGGTCCAGGGCGGCCGATATCCCGGGCGATAGGTCAGGAGAACCAGGAGCGGCACGCCGGCGAGACCGTCCATCACCGACGCGAAGGCCTCCGACGCGCGATCGATCGTGTGCACGTCCTCGAGCACCAGGATGAGCGGCTGTCGCGCGCCGCCCCGGCGGATCATGCGCCGCAAAATTTCGAAGGTCTTCAGCTGGACCGACTCCGGGCGCAGCCCTTCCAGGCTCTCCGCTCCTTCTTTGATTCCCAGGAGTCGCAACAGATAGGGCGCGGCCTCGGAGGCCTCGATCCCGAGTCGGCCGAGTGTAATGCTCACCTTCTCGTGGACGACCCCGGGCGCGTCGAGGTCGGCGAGCCGGCAGGCTCGTCGGAGCAGCTCGAGAATCGGCAGATATGGAATCGTGGCGCCGTACGACCGGCACCGTCCCTCGAAGAACGTGACCCGCCGGCCCCTGATCGCCTGTCGGAACTCGAACAGGAGCCGCGACTTCCCGATGCCGGCCTCGCCGGAGATGCCGACGATCTGAACGTGGCCGGCCATCACCGACGACAGGCGGCTCCGGAGGAGCTCGAGCTCGAGCTTGCGGTTCACGAACGTGGCCACACGGCCGGCCGCCTTGAATCCCGCGCGCTCCGGTCCCGCAAGCCAGTAAGCGACTTGGGCCGCATCGTCCTCCGACGACAACTGCGGCTCGAGGTCGAAGCGTCGCTCCAGGAACTGGGCGGCGGCCGAGCTCGCGACGATCGACCACGGCGGAGCCGACGCCAGCAGCGATTCGAGCACCGCCCAGCCCTCGCGTCCCGTGTCCGAGTCGATCTCGGGACCACTGCTGGTGCGGCCAACCGTGAAGACGCCGACATGGATCGCGATCTTGAGCGGGAACTGATCGGCGCCCGTGAGCCCGGAGCGCTCGAGCGCCTTGCGCATGGCCATCGCCGCGTGGGCGGCACGGCGGGGCGCGTCTTCCGGCAAGTCGAGCCCGAACGCGGCGCCCACGCCCGTCGGGCTCAGCTCTTCCACGCGACCGCCGAGGCTTCGAATTTTCTCGATCAAGGTCTCGAGCGCGCGGCTCGTGTCCATGAGCGCGTCGGCGCCCGCCGGCACCATGAGGCGCGCGCGCAGAAGCGTGACCCGGCGGCGCTCCCAGCGGATGCGGATCGACGGCACGATGGAAGCCGCGGGCGTGGCGGCTGCGGCCGCGGCGGCGATCTCGGGCACTTCGCTCGGTGCCGGAGCCGCCCCGGAGGAGGCGGCGGCCGCAGGCCGCGGCGGGCGCGGCGCAGCCCGCTGGGGCGCGCTCGACTTCGCGCCGCCCGGGCGGATGCCGAGCTTCTCGATCCGCACGCGGAGCGTGTTGCGCGCGATGCCGAGGCGGGCCGCGGTGCGCGAGAGGTTCCAGCCGGTCTGCTCGAGCGCGCTCCGGATGTGATCGGCCATCGCGTGGTCGAGCGAGCCGACGTCGGTCGACATGCTCTGCGCCGGGGCCGTCGAGCTCGGGGCCGGCGCCCCCGTTGCCGGCGCCGCCTGCTCCTCGGCCAGATTCAGCATCGCGGCAGTCACCTGCGCTGCCTCGGACAGGAGCGCCACGCGCTCCATGAGGTTGGCCAGCTCGCGAACGTTCCCCGGCCAGGAATAGGACATGAGCCGCGCGCAGGCATCCGGGCTGAGCGTTCGCGCCGACACGCCGTAGTCGGCGGCGGCGCGGGCCAGGAAATGATTCGCGAGCAGCAGGATGTCCTCGCCGCGCTCGCGCAGCGAGGGCAGGCGCAGGGTGAGCACCGCGAGTCGATGGTAGAGATCTTCCCGGAACTCGCGCTTGCGGATCGCCGCCGGCAGGTCGACGTTGCTCGCGCTGATCACCCAGACGTCGATGGGCTCGGTGTGGGTGCCGCCCAGCCGTCGCACCGCGCGCTCCTCGATCGCCTTGAGCAGCTTGGCCTGCAGGGACTCCGCAAGCAGACCCACCTCGTCGAGAAAGATCGTCCCGCGGTGCGCGGTCTGAAAGAGCCCGGGCTTGGAGCGTCGCGCGTCGGTGAATGCGCCGCGCTCGTAGCCGAACAGCTCGGATTCGAGGAGCGTCTCGGGGATCGCCGCGCAGTTGACGTCGACGAACGGCCCCGAGGCCCTGGGGCTCGCTGCGTGCAGCAGGCCGGCAAGGAGCCCCTTCCCCGATCCCGTGTCGCCCTGGATCAGGATCGAGGGCGGACGGTGAGCGCTGTATCCGCGTCCGAGAAGACGTCGTACGTCGTCACGGAGCGCCTCGATCGCCGGACTTTTGCCGAGGAGTCCTGCGAGCACGTCCATGACGCAGGTATCTTACTCCACCGGCCAAACCCATTGTTCTCGGGCGGCGTGCTCTCGACGCTCACGCGCCCAGCGCGGCGAGTCGCGCCTTGATCTCGTCCAGGCGCCGACTCTGCGCCAGCTCGCCGAGCGCCCGCTGATAGGTCGCGATCGCGTCGGCCTTCTGGCCGGCGAGCTCCTGCGTACGGCCGAGGCCGATGATCAGCTCTTCGTAATAGAAGTCCCTGGGGCCCAGGCCCGTCAGTGCGATCTTGAACGCGTCCACCGCCTTCGGATAGTTGCGCTCGGCCTCCCACGTGTACGCGACACCGCCCCGGCTCAGCGTCTTGAGCGTCCGCGGGGCGCCCTGCGCGGCGGCGAGGTCCCAGGCGCCGCGCGCCTGGGCATACTGCTGGGCGTCGTAGCGGAGGCTCCCGAGCTCGTAGGCCACCTGGGCGGCGCCCGGCCCCGAGGGATACTGCGTGAGGGCGGTCTCGAGCTCGCCGATGCCCGCGGCGCGTACCTCGGCGCTCGCCTGCCCGGACAGCGCGGGCTGGGCCCGCGTCATCGCCGCGGCATACGCGGCCATCGCGTGGCGCCGCGAGACGGTGTGCCAGTACCAGCCGCCCGCGGCGAGCGCGACGACGGCGAGCAATGCGATCCCGGCAATGATCAACGTCCGGCCCGTCGGAAGAGTCAGCTTGAGCATGACGCTATCGTACGCGAAGTCCCCGGCGATATTGTCGGCCGCAGGAGCCGCACCGCTTCCAGCCCTGTGACGCGCGCCGCACGAGGCGCCCGCAGTGGGGACAGCGCTGATACGTGATCCAGCCGAAGACGAGGCCGATGCCGGCCGCGAGCCCCACCCCGACCATCAGGGCGTCCACGAGTCGGGATCCTCAGAGCAGCTCGACGAAGACAGCGCCGTGCTCCACGACGACGGGGAAACAGGCCATCTTGACGGCGGGGTTGTTGGCGTTGGCGCCGGTGGTGACGTCCCAGCGCCAGGCGTGCCAGGGACAGACGACGATCCGGCCCTCGAGGTCGCCTTCGCCGAGCGGTCCGCCGCGGTGGACGCAGGCGTTGTCGAGCGCGTAGAACGTCCCCTCGACGTTGAAGAGTGCCAGCTCCCTACCCTCGGCCTCGACCACTCGGCCCTGACCGAGCGGCACGTCCTCCACGGCCGCGAGCCGAACTCGCCGGCTAGCCATGCCGCCGGACCTCACGCCATCGGAAACAGCCGCGCAAGTGGTCGTTCACCATGCCGGTGGCCTGCATGAAAGCGTAGCAGATCGTCGGCCCCACGAACCGGAACCCGCGCCTGAGGAGATCCCGGCTCATGGCCCTCGAGGCCTCGGTCTCGGCCGGACACTCGCCCTGCCGGCGCCAGGCGTTCTGCGTGGGACGTCCGCCGACGAACTGCCAGATGTACGCGTCGAAGCTTCCGTGCTCGCGCTGGACCGCCAGGAACGCCCGCGCGTTGGCGATCGTGGCCTCGACCTTCGCGCGGTTGCGGACGATCCCCTCGTCGTTCATGAGCCGGCGCACCCGGGCGGCCGAGAAGCGCGCGATCTTCTTCGGGTCGAACCCGTCGAACGCCTTTCGGTACGCCGGGCGCTTTCTCAGAATGGTCGACCAGCTGAGCCCGGCCTGGGCACCCTCGAGAATCAAGAGCTCGAACAGGAGCCGGTCCCGATGGATCGGCACGCCCCACTCCCGGTCGTGATAGGCGGCCTCGAGCTCTCCTCGGGCCCACACGCAGCGTCGCTTGTCCACGGGAGCCTCTGGGGCTCGATGGTACTACCGGACCGCGACCACCCGGACCTTCACCTCGGTCGCACCCGCGACCGTGCGGTAGAGGGGTCAACGGCCGCGATACGTCGCGACGAGCTCGTCGGCCTGGGCCTGGCTGACGCCGGCGATCTCGAACGTCATGGTGACCGTGGCGAACCGGTTGGGCTCTGCCGCGGTCCGCGCGCCCTCGATCGTCACGTCGATCCTGGTCACCGGGATGCCCGATTCCTTCGCGTGCATCTCGATCAGCGTGACCCCGCACGAGGAGACGCCGCCCAGGAACGCCTCGCTGTTGGTGAACGCGTCGGCCTGGGGCCGCGACGACGAGTCGAGGAACAACGTGTGGCCGCGTGCCTCGCTGCGCGCCCGACCGAGGACCTCGCTGCTGGAGGAGCGTACCGCGTCGATCTTCACGTCGCTCACCGTGATCCCTCCTCTGAGGTCATGTCGACCTACCCCGCGATATATCACACTTTGCGCCATCATCCTCGGCCCTAGATTTTTTCCTGAAGGCCCCCGGCGTCCGATCGCCTACGATGGATTTTGATGCCGACTGCACCCCGCCCCAACTCGCTCCAGCAAGCCGCCTCGGCGGTGTTCGCCGTCACGACCGTCGTGCCGCTTCTGATCTTCGTCTGGACGCTCCATCGGCTCGGCTCGCTCTCACGCCTGCAGTCTCAGCTCGGGCTCGGTCTGGCTCTCGGCATCGCGCTGCTCGGTTTCTACATCTTCCGGCGCCTCATGGGCCAGATGTCAGAGCTCATCCGCGGTCTCGGACGGGCCGTCGAGCGAGGCTCTCGCCCGGCCGGCGACGGCCGTCTCGCCTCGCCCGCCCAGGACCGGGCTCCCGGACTGATCGCGCAGTACAAGCCCCCTGCCCTCGGGGCGCAGGCTCATACCGCCCCCTCGGCGTCCGCTCCAGCGGTGCCCGCCCCGCGACCGGCGCCCGCGCAGCCGCGCGTCGCGGTCGCCGCCGCGGGCGCGACTCCCGTGACCGCCACGTTGGATGTCGTGGAGGTCGAAGCCCCTCGCAGCCAGTCGATCCCGGGCCTCGGCATGATCCAGGAAGTCGACGATCTGAGCCGCGCGATGGCGAAGCTCTGGATGGGCGAAGCGATCGTCTACAAGGACCGCCGCGTCGCGGTCTCGATCATGAACGCGCGGGTGCCGATCACCGGCACGCTGGTCGACGTCACGGCCGACGGGCTTCTGATCGAGCAGGACGGCGGCCAGCCGGTCGCCGTCAGCTTCAGCCGTCTATCCGGAATCGACGCCGCGTAGCCCGCTCGATCTCCACCTTCATCTGGCCGCTCGCCCCGAACTGACGTACGATACGGCCACATTCACGAGCGCCGCCCTCGGTCGGGCCCGAGCCGCCGCGGGGCGGAGCCCCGTTGAGGAGCGCGCGATGCCGTACGACCTGATCATCAAGAACGGCACGGTGATCGACGGATCCGGACTTCCCCGCTACCGCGCCGACGTGGCGGTCCGTCACGGCCACGTCGCGGCGCTCGGTCGTATTCGAGAGGCCGCGCGCGCGGTCATCGACGCCGACGGTCACGTGGTCACGCCGGGGTTCATCGATGGCCACACGCACATGGACGCCCAGGTCTTCTGGGATCCGCTGGGCACCTGCTCGTGCTGGCACGGCGTCACCACGGTCGTGATGGGCAATTGCGGCTTCACCCTGGCGCCCTGCGGGAAGGCCGAGCGCCATCTGGTCGTGCGCAATCTCGAGCGTGCCGAGGACATCGCCGCCGAGGCGATGGACGCCGGCATCGACTGGACCTGGACCACGTTTCCCGAGTTCCTGGACCGCGTCGACGCCCTGCCCAAAGGCATCAACTACGCCGGCTACATCGGCACTCGGCGCTACGCACCTACGCCATGGGCGAGCGCGCCTTCGAGAAGAAAGCGAGTGAGGACGATCTGCGCGCGATGGAGCGCGAGCTGCGCGACGCCATTCGCGCCGGCGCGATCGGCTTCACGACCTCGCGCTCGCCGAGCCACGAGACGCCCGACCGGCGTCCGGTCGCCAGCCGCCTGGCCTCGTGGGACGAGGTGCGCCGGCTGGTCGGCGTCATGGGCGAGATGAACGCGGGCGTGTTCGAGCTGGCCGGCGAGCGCGCCGGCGGCGACCCGGACCGCCTGCGCGACTACCACGTGCGGCTGCGCGATCTGGCCGTCGAGACCGGGCGGCCCATCACGTGGGGTCTGTTCAGCCGCCGTGAAGAGCCCGATCTCTGGCGCACGTATCTCGCCTTGCTGGAAGAGACCGCCGCCCGCGGCGGGCGGATGTTCGCGCAGGTGCACAGCCGCGCGCTCGCGGTCGTGCTCTCGTTCAAGACGAACCTGCCCTTCGATCGCCTGCCGGTGTGGCGCGAGCTCCGAGCGCTGCCGCTCGATCAGCAGAAGCAGCGCCTGCGCGATCCCGAGCTGCGCCGCCGTCTGATCGAAGCCGCGCGGGAGCGCGACGAGCGACGTCCGATCGGGGCCGAGGCGCGGCAGACCTCCTACGAGTGGATCTTCGTCATGGATACCGCCGAGGGGCCGCATCGCTCGGTGGCCGCTGTCGCGCGTGAGCGGGGGATCGATCCGGTCGAGGCGATCATCGATCTGGCACTCGAGAGAGACCTCGACCGGTTCTTCCTGCAGCCGATCGCGAACGAGGACCAGGACCACGCCCTCGAGCTCATGAAGCATCCCCGGACGGTCGTGACGTTCTCGGACTCGGGCGCGCACGTCTCGCAGATCATGGACGCCTCGCTCCAGACCCACCTGCTGAGCCACTGGGTGCGGGCCAAGCAGGCGATCGGCCTCGAGCAGGCCGTGCGCATGCTGAGCTTCGAGCCCGCCACGCACTGGGGGTTCACCGACCGCGGGCTGATCCGCGAGGGCATGGCCGCCGACCTGCTCGTCTTCGATCCCGAGACGATCGCGCCGGAGATACCGGAGGTGGTGCGCGACCTGCCGGCGGGAGCGCGGCGGCTCACGCAGCGAGCTCGCGGCATCGCGGCAACCGTCGTGAACGGCGAGGTCGTGCTGCGCGACGGTAAGCCCACGGGCGCGCTGCCGGGGCAGCTCCTGCGCGGCGGCGACAAAGTGAGGAGGTCAATACGATGAGCTGGAGTCTCGAGAAGTTCGCGTCCGCGTGTCGGCAGGCGCTCACCGACGATCCGGGCCTCGCGGGCCGGAAGAAGGTGTGCGAGATTGTTCAGGAGGTCCTCAAGGACGAGGCGTTCGTCGCCAGGCACGTCGGCGACGACGTGCCCGAGCGCGAGATCCTCTACGAAGACCCGAAGCTCGGCTTCTGCATCCTCGCCCACGTCTATCACGGCAAGAAGGAGAGCAATCCCCACGACCACGGTCCGTCCTGGGCGATCTACGGCCAGGCACGCGGCGAGACCGTGATGAGCGATTGGACACTCGTCGAGAAGGCGACGCCCGACAAGCCCGGTAAGGTGCGCCTGGCGACGAGCTACACGCTCAAGCCCGGCATGGCCCACGTCTACAACGAGGGGGACCTGCACTCGCCGCGACGCGAGGGCCCGACGCGACTGATCCGCATCGAGGGCACGAACATGGACAAGGTCAAGCGCCTCGCCTACGAGCGCGCGTGAGCGGGAGGAGGAAACCCATGGCGCTGAGCTACGGGGTCGTCGAAGGGTGGGAGCAGCTTCCGGGCGGCTATGCCCATCGTGATGTCGCGGGCGTCGCGATCGACGGCGAGGATCGCGTCTACCTGATCTGCCGCGGCGATCATCCGATCATCATCTACGACCGGAAGGGCAACTTCCTGGGCTCGTGGGGCGAGGGGCAATTCACCCTGCGCACCCACGGCATCACCGTCGGCCCGGACGGGCTCCTCTACTGCTCGGACGACGGCAACCACACCGTGCGGAAGTTCACGCCGCAGGGCAAGCTCCTGCTGACGCTCGGCACCATGGACAAGCCCTCGGACACCGGCTACGACGGCAAGAGCACCGCGACGGTCTCGAAGGCCGGCGGGCCGTTCAACCGGCCGACGAATCTCGCGGTCGGGCCGAAGGGTGAGCTCTACGTGTCCGACGGCTACGGCAACTGCCGCGTCCACCTCTTCTCGCCCACGGGCGAGCTCAAGCGGTCGTGGGGCGTGCCCGGTCAGGGGTCGGGCGAGTTCTTCCTCCCCCACGGCATCGCCGTCGCCGCCGACGGCCGCGTCTTCGTCTGCGACCGCGAGAACGACCGCATCCAGATCTTCAGCCCCGACGGCGAGTACCTGTCCGAGTGGACCGACACGCGCCGCCCGACGCACATCGTGTTCGACGGCGCCGGGCGCGCCTACGTCTCTGAGCTCTGGTGGCAGCCGGGGCAGACGTCTCGCCGCTACGGGCCGGCGGGCGACATCAAGTCGGGTCGCGTCAGCGTCTACGATCGCGACGGCCGGGTGCTGGCGCGCTGGGGCGGGCCGGATCCGACGGCGCCCGGCAGCTTCGCGGCGCCGCACGGCATCGCGGTCGACTCGAAGGGCGACGTGTACGTGAGCGAGGTTACCTGGACGTTCGCCGGTAGCCGCGGCTACGTGCCCGAGAGCTGCCACACGTTCCAGAAGTTCGCGCTGCAGTCCTGATCGTCCGCCGGGATTCGTACGCGGCGCCCTGGACCGCGTTCGCCGCGCTCTCCGCGATCGCCGCGGCCGCGACGCTCGCGATCGGCCCGACGATCGCGCGCGAGCATCGCTAGCGCGATCGATCGCGGCGGCTCGAGAGCCGGGCCGGCGACGACTCAGGCGGCGGACTTTCCCAGGATCGGGACGTTCTTGAGGGCGGCGCCGGTCGTCGGGTCCGCGTACACGCCGAAGGCGTCCACCAGGATGCCGCGGACGCCGCTCTTGGTCTCGATCGCGTACGCGATCGCCATGTCGTCCGGGTCCGACGTGCCTTCGAACCGGTAGTAGCCGCGGATCGTCAAGTCCTTGGAGCCGAAGCGCTCACCCGAGCCGAGCGCTTGCAGTCCCCCGTCAACCGCTTTGAAGTGCTCGGTGTAGCCGCGGCGGCTCAGCTCGTCGAGCACCCGCTTGAGCGTCTCCTCGCGGTCGACCGGCTCTTCCATCGCGGTCCCTCCACGCCGGGCTCAGATCGGGCAGATGAGCTGGCCGAGCCCTGCCGTGAGCTTCGCGCTCTCGTAGTCGACCGGGACGTCGACGATCGAGGGCCCGGGCTGTGCGAGCGCCTCGGCCAGGACCGGCGCCAGCGCGCGCGCCGAGTCGACCCGGTAGCCCTTCGCGCCGAACGCCGCGGCCAGGGCCACGAAGTCCGGGTTGCCGAACTTGACGCCGGATTCCCGCCCGAGATGTGTCTGCTGCTTCCACTGGATGAGGTTGTAGCCGCCGTCGCGGAAGATGACGTTGACAATCCCGAGGCCGAGCCGGCATGCAGTCTCGAGCTCCTGGCAGTTCATGAGAAAGCCGCCGTCGCCGCTGACCGCCACCACCCGGCGCTCGGGATGGACGAGCTTGGCCGCGATCGCGGCCGGCAGCGCGAAACCCATGGCCGCGTAGCCGTTGGAGATGAGCACCGTGTTCGGCTCGTAGGCCGGGAACGTGCGGGCGATCCAGAGCTTGTGCGTGCCCACGTCGGAGATCAAGATGTCCTCGCGACCCATCTGGGCGCGAAGATCTTTCAGGATGCGCTGGGGCTTCAGCGGGAAGCCGTCGTCGTCGGCGCCCTCCGCGAGCTCGGCGAGGATGAAACGCCGGAGCGTGTGATACGACGACGGGTCCTTCTGGCCCTTCACGAGCCCGCCGAGCAGCTCGATCGCCTCGCGCACGTCGGCCACCACCTCGACGGCCGGCTGATAGAAGCTGTCGACCTCGGCCGGCGTGAAGTCGATGTGGACGATCGACTTCTTTCGCTCCGGGTTCCAGAACTTCGGCGCGTACTCGACCGGGTCGTAGCCGATCGCGACGATCAGATCCGCCTTGTCGAAGCCGCACGAGATGTAGTCGCGTGCCTGGAGCCCGACCGACAAGAGGCAGAGGTCGTCGTCGTACGGCATCGAGCCCTTCGCCATGAACGTGTGCGCGACGGGGATGCCGTGAGCGCGGGCGAACTTCCGCAGCTCGTGCGACGCGCGCCCGCGGATCACGCCGTTGCCGGCAAAGATCAGCGGGAATGCCGCGGCTTCGATCAGCCGCGCCGCGGTCTCGAGCGCCTGGCGGTCCGGCGACGGACGGCGGGCGCGCTCGGTCGAGAGCGGTACCCCCTCGGTGGCCTCGCGCGCGAGGTCCTCGGGCACCTCGATGTGACAGGCTCCGGGCTTCTCCGACTCGGCTAGCTTGAATGCCTTGCGGATCACCTCGGGGATCACCTCGGCGGTCTCCACGCGCGTGTTCCACTTGGTGAGGGGCCGGAAGTGCTCGACGATGTCCACGCGCTGATGCGATTCCTTGTGGATGCGATCGCGGCCCGCCTGCCCGGTGATCGCGACCAGGGGCGCGCGGTCGAGGTTCGCGTCGGCGACCCCCGTGGCCAGATTGGTGGCGCCCGGGCCGAGGGTCGAGAGACACACCCCTGGGCGGCCGGTCAGGCGCCCGTATGCGTCGGCCATGAACGCGGCCCCCTGCTCGTGGCGCGTTGGCACGAAGGTGATCCGCGAGTCGAGGAGAGAATCGAGGATGTCCAGGATCTCCTCGCCGGGCAGGCCGAAGACGTATTGGACCTGCTCGTTCTCGAGGCACTGGACGATCAGATCCGAGGCCTTCATGCCATCCAGACCGACTTGATGTTGACGAACTCGCGGATGCCGTACTCCGAGAGCTCGCGCCCGTAGCCCGATTTCTTGATGCCGCCGAACGGCAGCCGCGGATCCGACTTCACCAGGCCGTTGACGAACACGGCGCCCGCCTCGATCTCGGCCGCCAGGCGCTCGGCCCGCGCGTGGTCCCGGGTCCACAGCGCCGCGCCCAGCCCGAACCGCGAGTCGTTCGCCAGGCGCACCGCGTCGGTCTCGTCCTTGGCGCGGATCACCGCGGCCACCGGCCCGAACGTTTCCTCGTCGAAGGCCGGCATGCCCTTGTCGACCCCGGTCAGCAAGGTGGGCGGATAGAACGCGCCCTTGCCGGTCGGGATCTCGCCCCCGAGCAGCCGCTGAGCGCCGCGCTTGATCGACTGCTCGACCTGGCGGTGGAGGTCGTCGCGGAGGTCGACGCGCGCCTGCGGCCCGACCTGTGTCTCGCGGGCCAGCGGATCGCCCATCCGGCGCGACCGGAGCTGGTCGACAAACTTCGGGATGAACTTCTCGGCCACCGCCTCGACGACGATGAACCGCTTGGCCGCGATGCAGCTCTGGCCGCTGTTGACCAGGCGCGCATCGGCCGCGACGTTGGCGGCTAGGTCGAGGTCGGCGTCTTCCAGGACGATGAACGGATCGCTCCCGCCCAGCTCGAGCACCGTCTTCTTGATCGCCTTCCCCGCCCGCTCGGCTACCTTGCTTCCCGCCAGCTCGCTGCCCGTGAGCGTCACGGCCGCGATGCGCGGATCGTCGATTAGCCCGGCCACGGCCGAGGACTCGATCAGCGCGGTCGAAAAGAGCCTGCGCGGAAATCCCGCCTCGCGGAACACCTCCTCGATCTGCAGCGCGCAGCGCGGAACGTTGGACGCGTGCTTGAGGACGCCCGCGTTGCCCGCCATGAGCGCCGGCGCGGCGAAGCGGAACACCTGCCAGAAGGGGAAGTTCCAGGGCATCACCGCGAGCACGACGCCCAGCGGGTCGAAGCGCACGAAGCTCTTTCTCGCGTCGGTCTCGCGCGGCTGGACCGCCAGGAAGCCCTCGGCCGTGTCCGCGTAGTACTCGCACGCCCATGCGCACTTGTCCACCTCGGCCTCGCCCTGCGCGATCGGCTTGCCCATCTCGAGTGTCATCGTGCGAGCGAATTCGGCCCGGCGGCGGCGCAAGGTCCTGGCCGCCGCACGCATCCGCTCGGCCCGCGCCTTGAACGGAACCGGCCGCCACTCGAGAAACGCCGCGCGGCTCTGCGCGACGATGTCGTCGAGCTCGCGGGCCGAGGGCGGGGTAAACGTCTCGAGAACTTCGCCGGTGGCGGGATTGACCGATTGCAAACTCATGGGACGCCTCCTGATCCACGCGGGCTCGGCCGGCGGGCCCCAACCCGCGCACCCGGCCGCGCGCAGCTTCATCTATCTCTATGCTCTCTCCGGACCCGCGGAGGCGCAACGCGACGTGGGCCGGGCGGCCCACCGGGAGGCGCCGACCCGGATCAGAGATGCCGGCGCGCCAGGCTCTCGGCGTAGACCTGCAGCAGGCTGTGCATCTCGCGCATCGCGTTCTCCGCGGCTTGGCGGTCGTCGGCCGTGCGCAGGTGTTTGAGGATCGTCTTCTTGGTCTCGCCCGACTCTTCCTGCTCCACCGCTTCGTGGACGGCGTAGTTCTGGCCACCCCACTCCGGGCGCACGCCGTAGTGCTCCACGAGCGCGCGTCCGACGGTCCGGGCGATCTCGACCACCTCCTCCTCCAGAAGCGCCGTGGCACAGAGCGAGGCGCTCCACGGCCGCTCGTAGGCCAGCTCCTGGAAGAAGCGCACGATCGCCGCCATCTCGGGCACGGCGGTGATGCGGTCGTAGACGTCGCGCGGGTAGCCCAGGTCGTCGCCGATGCGACGAAAGAGCTCGTCGTGATCGGGCGTGGCGCCGACCTGGCCCCCCAGAAAGCCGAGGTCCTCCACGAGAAGGTGGCGCGCGCAATCCTTGCGGACCTCGAAATCCTCGCAGCGCGTGTGGATGCCGCTGAAGATCCGGGGAAACCAGGCGATCAGCAAGTAGTGCTGGGCGATGTGTCCCCACACTTGCTCGCGGCTCAGCGCGCCCGAGGCGAAGCGCTTGAAATACTCGGAGCGCCGGAACGGATTCGGCGCGAGCAGCTCGGCGGTCAGCGAGTCGAACCATTCCTCGGTCGTCACACGCTTCTCCATGCGTCGGTAATCTGGTCGTCGGCGATCTGGCGCGGCTCGGATTATAGCGAAGCGGCGGCGGGTCCCGGCGCGACGTCCGGTGGCGGCCGCCGAAGACGGGTCGCGCGCTCGAAGGCGTGGGCCAGCCGGAGCAGGGTCGGCTCGCTCCACGCGCGGCCGAGAAACGTGAGCCCGAGCGGGGCGCCCTCCGCCGTGTAGCCGGCCGGCACGATGACGCTCGGATAGCCGGCCTTGGCGCCGATCGCGGCGCCGGACCAGCCCGGGAAGACCAGAGCGTCCAGGCGCTCGCGCGCCATCACCCGGTCGATCCCGTCGGCTCTCGAGAGTCTGACGTCCTCGGCGCGGCTCCGGCGGTACGTCTCCGCCCGGAGCCCGCTCGTCGACTGGGCGGCCAGCAGGAGCACCTGGCCGTAGCGCAGCATCTCACGCGGCCGGGCTTCGTTGAAGCGGATCAGCTCGCGGATCGATCGGATCGGCGAAGTCTCGCCGAGGCCCTGGAGGTAGCGGTTCAGATCGCGCTTGAACTCGTAGAGCATGACGTCGGAACGGAAGTCGGTCACCTCGCGAGCGGTCAGGATGTCCGCGGGATCGACGAGGGTCACGCCGAGCGTCGCGAGGGCGCGGAGGGCGGTGTCGATCAGGGGCGATTCGGCCGCGGCGAGGCGCTCGTAGAACACCGCGCGCGGCACGCCCACCCTGACCCGCTCGAGGCCGGCGGCCGACAGAAACTCCGTGTAATCGCGGCGCGCGTGACGGCGGCTCGCCCGCGTGGCGCGATCGGCGACATCCACGCCCGTCATCGCCCCCAGGAGGACGGCGGCGTCGGCGACGGTCCGGCCGAACGGTCCGGCGGTGTCCTGGCTGGCCGCAATCGGAACGATACCGGATCGGGAGATCAGACCGAGCGTCGGCTTCACGCCGACGATCGAGTTCCAGTTGGCCGGGCTCAGGATCGAGCCGGACGTCTCGGTGCCGACGGCGACCGTGCACAGATCGGCGGCGACCGCGACGGCGGAGCCGCTGCTCGATCCGCCCGGGCTGAGATTCTCGCCGTACGGATTCTTCACCTGGCCGCCGCGCGAGCTGTAGCCGGCGGGCATGTTGGTGGTCAGGAAGTTCGCCCACTCGGTCATGTTCGCCTTGCCCAGGATCACCGCGCCGGCCTCGCGAAGCTTCGTCACCAGGAACGCGTCGCGAGGGGCCACGCAATCCTTGAGGGCCAGCGAGCCGGCGCTGGTGTGCTGCCGGTCCGCGGTGGCGATGTTGTCCTTCAGGAAGATCGGAATACCGTGCAGCGGCCCGCGGCTGCCGCTCGAGGCGCGCTCGCGGTCGAGCGCGTCGGCGATCTCGCGCGCGTCCGGATTGACCTCGAGCACGGCGTTGAGCCGCGGGCCGCTGCGGTCGTAGGCCTCGACGCGCTCCAGGAACCGCTCGGTCAACCGAAGGGAGGTCAGCCGGCCGGCCTGCATGGCCGCCTGAAGCTCCGCGATCGTCGCCCCGCTCGGATCGCCGTCGCGCGTCGCCGCCACGCGGGCGATTCTATCTCACGCGCACTCCGCTCGAGAGAGGCTCGGCGTCAGCAATTCGGCGCTTCGCGAAGCTTTGCCTCGATCTGGTCGCCCGGCTTCATGTCTTGAAGGGTCTCGCGGTTGCCTGAAACTCGTGGGTGGTGCCGTTGCTCTCGCGAATCGTGATGCGTCCGGCGGTCTGATCGACGGCCACGACCTGCCCCTCCACCTTCTCGGGCGTCTGCGCGCGGTTCTTGCAGTCGGCTTTCGGCTGGCCGAACGCGAGCCCGGTCGCCAGGAAGACGGTCGTCGTGAAATCATTCCGTGACCTCCTTGGGTAGGTCAGGTGTTGTGTTCCTATGACCGAGTCTAGACCCGTCCCACACACCTCGCATCTCCTCGCGCGAGCGAGTATGATCTCGGCATGACGCCGCGGATCCAGATCGGCACGCGCGAAGGCCTCTGGGAGCTCGACGGCGATCGGGTGTCCTCCGTAGAGGCTTTCGCGGGGAAAGGCCTGACCGCGCTCGCGGCCGACGGTGCGCGCGAATGGGCGATCGTGGACGGTCGGACGCTCTGGGCGCGCGCCGGCTCCTCCTGGACCCTGCGCGCGACGATCGAAGGCCACGCGGCGACGTGTCTGGCCGCGGCGCCCGGGGCGCTCTGGATCGGAACCGAGGAGGCACATCTTCTGCGGCTGGCCGACGACGGGCCCGTGCCGGTCGAGTCGTTCGAGACGACCGACGGTCGCGCCGCCTGGTACACCCCGTGGGGCGATCCCGCCGACGTCCGGTCGATCGCGGTGGCGCTCGACGGCACGGTCTACGTGAACGTGCACGTCGGCGGCGTCGTCCGCTCGCGCGACGGCGGCCGGAGCTGGACGCCGACGGTCGACATCGAGAGCGACGTCCACCAGGTGCTGGCGCACCCTTCGCGCGCCGAGGTCGTGCTGGCCGCGGCGGCCGACGGCTTCGGCGTGAGCCGCGACTGCGGCGCGTCGTGGCGATTCATCACGGAAGGGATGCACGCCCACTATCTGCGCGCGGTGGCGGTGAGCGACGACACGGTACTCGTCTCGGCGTCGTCTGGTCCGGGCGGCCGCCGCGCCGCGCTCTATCGCGGGCACCTCGACGGGGACTCCGCGTTCGAGCGCTGCACCGACGGCCTGCCGACCTGGTTCGGCGACAACGTCGACACGGGCTGCCTCGCCGCGCGGGGCAGCTTCGTCGCATGCGGCACCGAGGACGGGCGCGTGTTCCGGTCGCTCGACGGAGGCCTGCACTGGGACGTGGCCGCCAAGGGACTGCCGGCCGTCACCGGCCTCAGCCTGCGATGACCCGATCGCGACGAGGGATCATCTTCGGCCTCGCGGTCGCGGTCGTCCTCGCCGGCTCCGTCCCCGGGCGGGCGCAAACGCTCTATGTCCCGGAGACGACGGACCGCTATTTTCAGGTCGAGTTCCAGGTGACCCAGAACCGCAGGGGCCCGGCGGTCGAGGGCTACGTCTACAATCGGGCGCGCCAGACGGCTCAGCGGGTTCGCCTGCAGATCCAGCGCGTCGACGCCGCGGGCGCGGTCGTCGGCAGCTCGACCATCTGGGTTCCGGGCGAGGTCCCCATGGAATCCCGCGCGTTCTTCAGCGCCGCCGTTCCCGACGCCGCGAGCTACCGCGTGCAGGTGCTCTCGTTCGACTGGACCTGCCAGGGCGGCGGAAGCGGGATGTAGTCCGGCGTCGCTCGACGAGAGATCCTCTCCCCCCCGCCGCGACGCGCTCGTGATCCACTCCCTGCCGCTCTCTCCCGCGCTCCTGCTCCTGCTGCTCCTCTTCGCCCTGTTGATCTTCCTGGTCGAGGTGCGCGTCCTGACCTATGCGTACCGCAAGGTGGGCGTCCATCCTCGCTACGCCTTCGCGGTGATGCTGCTCTCGCTGGTCGGAAGCCGCGTGGACATCCCGCTCTTCGCGATCGCGCCGACCGGAGCCGCGCGCGTGTCGGGCCCGACGATCGTGGCACTGAACGTGGGGGGCGCGCTGATCCCGATTCTCGTCTCGGTGTATCTGCTGGCCCGCACGCGAATGTACTCGCGGATGCTGATCGCCACGGGGGCGGTCGCCGCGGTCGTCTACAGCCTCGCCGAGATCGTGCCCGGCGTCGGCATCGCGGTGCCGATGATCGCGCCGCCGCTCGTCGCGGCCGGCGTCGCAGTGGTCCTCGCGTTCCGGCGGGCACCGCCGGTGGCGTACGTGGCGGGCTCGATGGGCACCTTGATCGGCGCCGACCTGCTCAATCTAGGTCAGGTCGCGCGGATCGGTGCGCCGGTCGTATCGATCGGCGGCGCGGGAACCTTCGACGGGGTGTTCTTGACCGGCATTCTCGCCGGGCTCCTCGCCTGATCGAGCGGATCTTCGGGCTCGGTCCGATCAGTCGGCGGCCGCCGCGGCGGCGCGCGGTCCCCCGTCCGCCGCGGTCGGCCGGCCCCGCGCGATCGTGAGCATCGCGGTGGTCCCGAAGGCGTCGATCAGGAAATCGCGCATCGACTGATGCGCCTCGTCGGCGAACGCACACACCAGGCAGATCGAGAGCGCGACCCAGACGGCGGTCGCGGAGTCGGCCCGCCGAGCGTACCGTCGGGATCGCGAGCGCGCACGCACTTGGGCGCCGCGAGTCGGCGCCCAGGTGCCGACCGAGCGATCAGCCGCCGGCGGCGGCGGCGGCGAGCTGTCGGTCCGCCGCCTGCGCGGCCCGCTGGAAATCGCGCTCGGCGAAGTTGTAGAGGTGCGCGCCGCCCATGAAGATCTGCGCCGCGATCTCGCGCGGCACGTTCTTCAGGAGATTCGTCGAGACGTAGGGGAAATTCGAATCGAAGTGCGGATAGTCGGTCGAGATGCACATCCGGTCGGCGCCGATGAGGCCGGCCGTGGCTTCGATCTCGGGCTCGCTCCCCTCGACCGCCGCCCAGCAGTTGCGCCTGAAGTACTCGCGTGGCGTCATCGACAGATACGGCGCGTGCGAGTCGCGGTACTGCGGATAGTCCCACTCGATCCGCGACAGGAGGCCTGGCACCCACGAGTTCTGGGCCTCCAGGAAGCCGACCCGGAGCTTGGGATGGAACTCGAACACGCCGCCGATGATCATCGCGATCAGCGCCTGCTGCATCTCGATCCAGTGGCTGGCGACGTGGCGGTAGAACCGGTTCTCGCCGTAGAGATCGTTGAAGTACGAGTACCACGCGCCCGTGCCCTCGTGGAACCCCCAGGTCACGTCGAGCTCCTCGTGCAGGCTCAGGAGGGGGTCCCAGTAGTTCGAGTGCCAGAAGTGGCCGTTCACGAGGTTCGGCCGGATGAACGAGCCGACCGCGCCGAGCTCGCGCACGCACCGGACGAGCTCGCGGGAGGCCAGGTGCACGTCGTGGACGGGCAGCATCGCGACGAACTTCAGCTGCTCCGGGCTGTACTGGCAGAACTCGTGGATCCAGTTGTTGTAGGCCTGGCAGAGGGCCAGCGAGAGCTGCGGATCCAGGTTGTCGCGGGCGATGAGCGAGAGGCCCGTGGTCGGATAGAGCACCGCGATGTCGACGCCTTCCATCGCCATGCCCATCACCTGAGCCTCGGCGTTGTACTTGCGGTCGATCGCGAAGTCCAGCCGCCCGGTGTCGGCCAGCCGCGAGCCGGACAGGGGCTGCGTACTGTGCGTGGTGCCCGGACGGGTGCGCTTCCGGTATTGCTGCATCTCGGCGTCCCGCGTGGTGGGCAGACCGTCGATGACGATCGTCCCCCGGCGCGGCCGGCCGTCGGCGCCCACCTGGAGCAGGACGCGGTCCTTGAACCGCGCGTCCAGGTAGCGGTCGAAGAGATCTACCGGCTCCATGATGTGCATGTCGCAATCGACGAACCGCAGGCCGTCCTTCATCGCGTCCTCCCGGTGCGCACTGCGCGCTGCAGAGTCGCGGGGCTGGGGCCCCGCCGGCCGAGGCGCGCCTACGAACTATCGCGCCGGCTGGCGCGACTATATCGCGCCCGGTGTTACAGTCAAGCCATCCGGGCGGCACCCGGCAACATTGTGGTTCGCGCGCAGGCCGTCGCGGGGCTGGGGCCCCGCCGGCCGAGGCGCGACTCTCGAGCAAGGAGGCCCTATGTGCGTCGATAACGATTCTCGCCCTCCCATTCGTCCGATCGCCGGCGGCTCCGCCGGCTCGCGCGACCTCACGCTCACCTCGTCGGACGGCACGCGCTTCATGGCTCACACGGCTCGCGCGAGCAAGCCGACGGGCGCCGGGATGGTGGTCATCCCGGACGTGCGCGGGCTTCATCCGTACTACAAGGAGCTCGCCGACCGCTTCGCCGAGGTGGGGGTGGACGCCGTCGCGATCGACTTCTTCGCGCGGACGGCGCCGTCCGACGACCGCGGCGAGAGCTTCGACTTCATGTCCCACGTGCCACAGACCAAGCCCGACCTCCTCCAGGCAGATATCGCGGCGGCCGTCGCGCACCTCAAGGGCAAGGACGGCGGCGAGGCGCGCTCGATCTTCTCCGTCGGCTTCTGCTTCGGCGGGGCGCTGTCGTACCTGCAGGCGGCGAGCGGGCTCGGCTATTCGGGCGTGATCGGCTTCTACGGCTGGCCGCTCGGCCTGAGCCGCTGGCCCGATCGGCCCAGGCCGATCGACGCCGTGCCGCGCTACACGTGCAGCGTGCTTTCGCTCTTCGGCGGCGCCGACCCGGGAATCCCCCAATCGGCCGTCGACGAGTTCGGCGCCGCCTGTCGCAAGGCCGGCGTCAAGCACGATTCCACCGTGTATCCGGGTGCGCCGCACAGCTTCTTCGATCGCAAGCAGACGGAATTCGCCGAGGCTTCGGCCGACGCCTGGCGACGCGTGCAGGCGTTCGTGCGGCAGAACACCAAGGCGTGAACGTCGGGCCGGAAGGCGGCCCGGGCCTCAACGCCCGGGCTGCTCGGCCATCCCGGCTTCTGACGTGGCCGATCCCCACGTGGTCGTGGTGGGCGGTGGCTTCGGCGGGCTCGCCGCGGGGCGCGCGCTCGCGGGGCAGCCGGTGCGAGTCACCCTGCTCGACCGGCGCAATCACCATCTCTTCCAGCCGCTCCTCTATCAGGTGGCGACCGCCGCGCTGAACGCCTCGGACATCGCGGCGCCCCTGCGCTCCGTCCTGCGCCGCGCCCGGAACGTCACGGTGCTCCTGGCGGAAGTCCACCGCGTCGACCTCACCGCGCGTCGCCTCGTCCTGGATCGCGGCGAGATCGGCTATGACGCGCTCATCCTGGCGGCGGGCGCGGGCCACTCGTACTTCGGCCACGATGATTGGGAGGTGTTCGCGCCCGGTCTCAAGAGCCTCGAGGACGCCCTGGAGATCCGCCGGCGGGTGCTGCTCGCGTACGAGTCTGCGGAGCGCGAGACGGACGGCGACGAGCAGCGGGCGCTCCTCACCTTCGTGGTCGTCGGCGGCGGGCCGACCGGGGTGGAGCTCGCCGGCGCGCTTGCCGAGATCTCGCGTCAGACGATCGCGCGCGACTTCCGCGTCATCGATCCGACGAAGGCGCGCATCGTGCTCCTCGAGGGGGGCCCGCGGGTCCTCGCGAGCTTTCCGGAGTCGCTGAGCCGCCGGGCGCAACACGCGCTCGAGCGCATCGGCGTCGAGGTGCGCACCGGCGCGATCGTCACGCGCGTGACCGCGGACGCGGTGTGGCTCGGCGGCGAGCAGATCCGCGCCCGGACCGTGCTGTGGGCCGCCGGAGTGGCGGGCGCGCCGCTCGCGCGGACGCTCGGGGTCACGCTCGACCGTTCCGGGCGCGTCCCGGTCGAGGCGGACCTCTCGATCCCGGGCCACCCCGAAGCGTTCGCGATCGGCGACATGAGTCTCTGCCGCGGTCCGTCGGGAACACCGCTTCCCGGCCTGGCGCCCGTCGCGATCCAGCAGGGCCGGCACGCGGCCGACAACGTGCTCCAGCGCCTGAGCGGGCGACCCACCCGGACCTTTCGCTACCGCGATCGCGGAAGCATGGCGACGATCGGGCGCGCGGCGGCCGTCGCGGTGGTCGGCGGAATTCAGCTGTCGGGGCTGGTGGCGTGGCTCGCGTGGCTGCTCGTCCACATCATGTTCCTGATCGGCTTCCGCAACCGCTTTCTCGTTCTCTTCGAGTGGGCGTGGGCGTACGTGTCCTGGCAGCGCGGCGCGCGCCTGATCACTGGCCCATGGCAGGGCCGCAACTGAACTCTCGTCCCGTGGTGTGGGACGAGAGTCCAGTTGCGCCGATCCGGTCGCGCTTCGCACGATGTCACAAACTTCTATCACCACACCAATGACTCGACGATTAGGCTAAGCTTCGCGTGATGGATCCAGTGACCGAGAACCTGCTTCGCGATCTCGCAAGCAGCCCGACCGACCTGAAACGGCTCGTGATCAGGGCTCTCTGGCGCAAGGACACGCCGGTCGCGATCGAAGCCAAGGCGATCTCGCGGTGGGAACGGGACGACCCGAAGCGCTGGGCCTCGGTTCAAGATTGGCTCCTCTCTCAAGGAATCACGATCACCGTGCTGACGAGTCGATCGGCGATGACGGACGATCAAGCTCAATCGCCGCCGCCAGAGCCTCCCGCGGCGGATATGCACGGGTGACACCGGCCGCCGCGACCGGTCGGGTCACCAGAAGCTCCCATGAAACCCATCCGCCTCTAGCAACCCCCGATCCGAGCCGCGACCACACCGAAGGGCACGGGTTGCCAGCCCGGGCGCGAAGCGGGTAGTCTGAGCAGGCGTCGAGCGAGCCAGAGCCCGCGCGACGGGAGGAGCATTCGCCACCGTGAGCACGTCAGCCGGCACCTGGACCACCGAGACCATTCCGATCGGCGGCATCGCGATGCAGCTCACCCGGGCGGGCAACGGTCCGCCGCTGCTGGTCCTCCACCACGACGTCGGGACGCTCGCGCGTCTGCCCTTCTACGACGCGCTCGCCAGGCGCTTCACCGTGCTGGTGCCGTCGCACCCCGGGTGGGACGGATCTCAGCGGCCCGACTGGATGCGCAGCGCCCGCGACCTCGCGGCCGTCCATCAGTGGCTGCTCGGCGACCTGGCCATCACGCGCGCGCCTGGGACGGTGTCGGTCGTCGGGCTCGGCTTCGGCGGCTGGATCGCGGCGGAGATGGCCACGCAGGCGCCGCGCGCGTTCCGGAGGCTCGTCCTGGTCGGCGCCATGGGGCTCAAGCCCGAGCGCGGGGTGATCGCGGATCAGGCCCTCGTGTCGTACATCGACTACGTGCGGCTCGGGTTCAGCGACCAGAGCGCCTTCGACCGCCTCTTCGGCGCCGAGCCCGAGACCAGCCGGCTCGAGCACTGGGATCTCAACCGCGAGATGACGTTCCGCATCGCTTGGAAGCCCTACATGTACAACACGAGCCTGCCGCACCTTCTGGGCGGGATCGCCACACCGGCCCTGGTCGTCTGGGGCCGCGACGATCGCATCGTCCCGCTCGAATGCGGGGAGCGCTACGCCAAGGCGCTCCCGCGGGCGCGCCTGGAGGTCGTCGAGGGCGCCGGACACTTCGTCGAGATGGAGAAGCCCACCGAGCTCGGAGAGCTCGTCACCGCGTTCGTGAGCCAAGGAGACGCCTGATGCACCTCATGTACTTCACCGAGCAGCCGATGTCGGCCTACCCCGAAGCCGAAGGGCGCGCGTTCGGGGCCACCGCGCTCATGTTCTCCAACCGCCACTTTGATCCGGCCGCCGGCAGCCGCCTCTACAACGAGTACCTCGAGGACTACCGGCTCGCCGAGGCCGTCGGCTTCGACGGCATCATGCTCAACGAGCACCACAACGCGCCGTTCTGCATGCAGGCCAAGTGCAACGTCTTCGCGTCGATCCTGGCGGCGACGACCCGGCGCGTGAAGATCGTGCTGCTCGGCAACCCGCTTCCGCTCGCCGACAACCCCGTGCGGCTCGCCGAAGAGCTGGCGATGATCGACATGGTCTCGCGCGGGCGCCTGGTGTCCGGGTTCGTCCGCGGCGGCGGGCAGGAGCAGCTCGCCACCGGCGTCAACCCCGCCTTCAACCGCGAGCGCTTCGAGGAAGCGCACAACCTGATCGTTCGCACGTGGACGGAGCCCGGGCCGTTTCGGTGGGAGGGCGCGCACTACCAGCACCGCGTCGTGAATCCGTGGGCGGTGCCGCTGCAGAAGCCGCACCCGCGGGTCTGGATTCCCGGCGTGCTCAGCAAGGAGACGATCGTCTGGGCGGCGAAGAAGCGATACCCGTATATCGCGCTCAGCACCGCGATCGAGGCGACCAAGAAGATCTGGGAGCTCTACGATTCCGTCGCGGCGGACGCGGGCTACGCGGGCGGTCCCGAGTATCGCGGCTACCTGCAGCGCTGCCACGTCGCCGAGACCGAGGACAAGGCCCTCGAGAACGCGCGGCAGTTCATGTGGATGCAGGGCGAGTTCACGGGTCTGGCGCACCCGGTCTGGTCGACGCCGTCCGGCTACTTCTCGCCCTCGATCCGCACGCAGTTCGTCGAATACGCGGTCGGGCGGCGCGCGAATCCCCGCGGGGCCGCCTTCGAGGATCAGATCGCCAGCCAGATGATCGTCGCCGGCACACCGAAGACCGTCATCCCGAAGCTCCGGCGGCTGCTCGAAGAGACGCGGCCGTCGATCCTCGGCTTCTGGGCGGCCGACGGATTCGTCTCGAGCGCGGACACGCGCACGTGTATCCGCCTCCTGGGCGAGGAAGTGCTGCCCGCGTTGAGAGAAATCGGAAAGGAGCTCGGCCTCTGGAGTCCCTTCGAGGCCAACGCGCCGGTGAGCATGGCGTTCCCGGAGTCGGCGGCGCCCGCCAGCGAGCGCACCGCCGCCCGACACCCGACTCCGCTGGAGGTGTCCTGAAGATCGTCACCGATCAAACGCTGGCAGCGCCGATCTTCCAGCAGGGATTCATCTGGGGGGTGGGCTCGCGCGTCGAGGTGCCGGGCGCCGGACTGATCCAGGGCTATCCCTATGCGGCGCCCTGCGAGGATCTGAAGCTCAAATAGCGGCAGATCGCGCTGCAGGCCCGTCGCGGGGCTGGGCCCCGCCGGCCGAGGCGCGACGACGACAAACCAAGGAGTCAGCGATGGCAGCGCGGACGGGCGCCGAGTACATCAAGGGGCTCCAGTCGCAGGAGTGCGAGGTCTGGCTGCGCGGAGAGCGCGTCAAGGATGTCACCACGCACCCCGGCCTCGCCAACGGCGTGCGCGCGATCGCGTCGCTCTACGATCTGCAGCACGAGCTGCCCGACGAGATGACGTACGTGTCGCCGACCAGCGGCGAGCGCCTGGGGCTCTCCTTCATCATCCCGCGTACCAGGGAGGAGCTGGCGCGGCGGGGCGCGATGATGCTCCGCTGGGCGCGGACGACGTGCGGAATGATGGGCCGCTCGCCTGACTTCATGAACGTGACGTTCGCCGCGTGGGCCGCGGCGGCGAGCTATTTCGCGCGGGGACGGCCCGAGTTCGGCGACAACATCCGGCGCTATTACGAATACATCAGCGAGCGCGACCTGACCCTCACCCACTCGCTGATCAATCTGCAGCGGAGCCGTACCGCGAGCGGCGTGTTCAACCTCGAGGAGGGGACCGCGCTCCAGGTCGTCCGCGAGACCGACGCCGGCATCGTGGTGCGCGGGGCACGCATCCTGGCGACGCTCGGCCCGCTGTCGGACGAGATCGCCGTCTACTCGCCGCGGGTCGCGCGGCACACCGAGACCCACAGCCCGTTCGCGCTCAACTTCGCCATTCCGTGCGCGACGCCGGGGCTCAAGTTCCTGTGCCGGGAGAGCTTCGACCTGGGCCGCTCGCACTTCGAGCATCCGCTGGGCTCGCGCTTCGAGGAGATGGACTGCGTCGTCTTCTTCAACGACGTGCTGGTGCCGTGGGAGCGCGTGTTCCTGCTGGGCGACGTCGACCTGCTGAACGCGACGGCCACGAGCACCCACTCGATGACCCACACGGCGCACCAGGGCGCGGCCAAGAACCTCGCCAAGTGCGAGTTCGTCCTCGGGCTGGCGCTTCTGATGACCAAGACCCTGGGCAACGCGCACCTGCCGCACTCGGAGGAGCGCCTGGCCGAGCTGATGCTCTACACCGAGCTCACGCGGGCCTGCATGCGGGCCTCGGAGGCCGACGCGAAGCTCGACGAATGGGGCGTCATGTGCCCCGCCGAGCTGCCGGCCGAGAGCACGCGCAACCTCTTCATGACCGCCTATCCGAGGATAGTGGAGATCCTGCAGCTCCTCGGCTCGAGCAGCTTCATGATCACGCCGACCGAGGCGGACTTCAGCGGCCCCCTCGCGCCCCAGATCGAGCAGTACCTGGCGACCGACACCGCCTCGGCTCGCGATCGCGTGAAGCTCTTCCGCCTGGCGTGGGACGTCGCCGGCAGCGCCTTCGGCAGCCGCCAGGTACTCTACGAGCGCTTCTTCGCCAGCGATCCCCTGACCCGCGCGCGGGCGCTGAACGCGATCTATCCAAAGGATGCGCTGATGGACCGGGTACGAGAGCTCCTGGACGACGAGTAGCGGCGCCTCGCGCCGGGGCGCTCCGCTACGGCGCGCGGCGCTGAGTCCAGGCGATTCCCGCGCGGTGGGCGATCGCCACGAGCACCCCCACGCCCAGCAGGCCGATGGCGCCTCCGGCGGCGCACGCGGCCCGGACGCCCTGGTGCTCGGCGACGAAGCCCACCAGCAGTGAGCCGAAGGGCGTCATTCCGGCGAACGTCACCGTGTAGAGTCCCATCACGCGCCCGCGAAGCTGGTTGGGCGCGATGAGCTGCAAGGTGGTATTGCAGCCGGTCGTGAAGAGGATCTGACAGCAACCCAGGAGCGCCAGCACCGCGGCGGCCAGGGCGAAATGGCCGACCAGCGCCAGCGCCACGAGGCCGGCACAGAGCGTCGCGCCGGAAGCGACCAGGAAGCCCAGCGGGGGCTCGCCGCGCCGAAAGAGCGCGACGCCGAATGCGCCCGCGACGGCGCCGGCGCCCAGCGTGGACATCAGGAGCCCGAATCCGTGGGCATCCTGGTTCAGCACGTCGCGAGCCACCAGCGGAACCACCACGTTGAAGTTGAGCACCAAGAGGCTCACGACGACCATCAGCCCGAGCGTGAACGCGACCGGAGGAGTCGCCGCCGCGTAGCTCAGCGCGCCGAGCACCCCCTCCCGGATCCCGAGCCGGCCGGCCCCATCGGGACGGCCCTGGGTTCGAATCGCCACCAGCGCCACCAGCACCGCAACGAAGCTCACACCATTCAGGAAGAAGGCGAGCGCGACCCCGAAGGCGGCGATGAGCAGGCCCGCGACGGCCGGACCCACGATGCGCGCGCCATTCATGACCACCGAGTTGAGCGCGACGGCGTTGGCCAGGTCCGATCGGCCCACCAGGTCCGTGATGTAGGACTGGCGCGCCGGGATGTCGATCGCGCGGCCCAGTCCGTAGATCAGCGCGAGCCCCGCGACGTGCCAGTACTGGACGCGGCCGCTCCAGACGAGGGCGGCCAGCACGAACGCCTGCAGCTGCATCGCCGTCTGGCTGACCAGCAGGACCCGCCGCTTCGCGAATCGGTCGCTCAGCACGCCTCCGACCGGCGACAGCAACAAGACCGGCGCGAACTGGAGCGCGCTCACGAGACCGAGCTGGAAGGGCGACTGCGTCAGCTCGAGCACGAGCCAGGCCTGCGCCACGCTCTGCATCCATGTGCCGATCTGGGAGATCAGCTGGCCGATCCAGAATAGACGGAAATCGCGATGACGGAGGGCGCCGAGGCGAACCGGCCCGGACATTGCCTCGACTGTACACGCCCTTGGCCCGGTGGTTACCGGAAACCCGGCGCACCGCGTGGATCGCTCCGAGAAGACGACGGCGTTCTTGCCGCGCCCTCGCCTCCCCGCTCACTTGACGCTGCCGGCCGTGAGGCCGCCCACCAGGTGGCGCTCGATCGTCGCGAAGAGCACGACGACGGGCACGATCGCGATGACCGAGGCCGCGAAGAGATGATTCCAGTGCTGGACGTAGGCCGTCACGTAGGCGGTGATGCCGACCGTCAACGGCTTCCTGGCCGGGTCCGCCATCAGCGTGAGGGCGACGATGTACTCGTTCCACGCCGCGATGAAGGCGAAGATCACCGCAGTGACGATCGCCGGCAACGAGAGGGGCAGCACGACCTGGACGAGCGTCCGCACCCGGCCGCAGCCGTCGACCGCGGCGGCTTCCTCGATCTCGCGGGGGATGGACGCGAAGAACGCGCGCAGGATCCAGATGGCGAACGCGAGGTTGAACGCCGCATTGGTCAGGATGAGCGCCGCGTACGTGTCGACCAGGCCCAGGTCGAAGAATTGCCGGTAGAGCCCGACGACCAGCGCGGTCGGCGAGAACATCTGCGTGACGAGCACGACCAGGAGGAACGCCGAGCGGCCGGGGAACCGGTGGCGCGCCGTGTAGTAGGCCGCCGGCGTGGCAGCCAGCACGACGATGAGCGTGGACGTCAGCGCGACGACCAGCGAGGCGTAGAGCCACCCCTGGAAGCTCGGATCGCGGAGCACCTCGAGCACGTTGGCGGGCCGCCACGCGATGGGGGTGAGCCGCGGCGGCGTCATCCGGAGCTCCGCTTCCGGCTTCAACGCCGTGCAGACCATCACCGCGTAGGGCGCCAGCACGATCAGCGCGAGCGCGAGCCCTGCGGCGGCGAGCGCGACCCGGCGCGCCGCGCGCCGACCCGAGCGCGCCGCGCTCACGCCTCGGCCTCGCGCCAGGAAGTCGTTCTCAGATACAGAACCACGGCCAGCAGGATCACGAGCACGTTCACCACGCCGAGCGCCGCGGCCAGCCCGATATCGCGCAGCGAGCTCTTGAACGCGATCTTGTACATGTACGTGATCATCGTGTCGTGGGCGAAGCCCGGGTTGCGATCGTTCAGGGTCCACACGATCGGGAACGAGTTGAAGATGTAGATCACGTTGAGCACGACCGCCACCAGCAGGGCCGGACGCAGCAGCGGCAAGGTCACGGAGCGGTACGCGCGCCAGGCCGAGGCGCCGTCCACCCGCGCCGCCTCGTAGACCTCGCCTGGGATGGCCGAGAGTCCGGCCAGCAGGACGTAGGTCGTGAACGGCAGCGACACGTAGATCCCGACGGCGATCATCGCCGGCATCACGGTCGCGTCGTTGCCGAGCCAGTCCACGGGCGCCGCGACGAGGCGCAGCGAGAGCAAGGCGTGGTTCAGGAGCCCGAAGTAGTAGTCGTAGATCCAGACGAAGAGCTTCGAGGTCACGATGACGGAGGCCGCCCACGGCACGATCAGCGCCCAGCGCACGAGGCGGCGGCCCGGGAAGTCCTCGTTCAGCAGCTGGGCGAGGCCGAGCGAGACGACGACCGTCACGAGGACGATCGCCGCGACCCAGAGCACCGTGTTGGCGACCACGGTCGGCAGCGCCTCTTGCTCGAGGAGCCGGGCGTAGTTGGCCGCTCCCACCGAGCCTTGACGGAGGCCGGTGATGGAATAGCGGCTCAGCGAGGCGCGAGAGAGCGCCACGGCCGGATAGACGACCACTGCGGCGATGAGCACCAGGCTCGGGCCGAGCCAGACGAGCGCCGTCCAGCGGCCGACGCCGCGACGGCGCGCGAGCGTGCGCGCCGGGGTCAGCGGCTCACGAGGCTCAGCGGCTCCCGGCCGCCGCCACGGCGTTCTTCTGGAGCTGATCGAGCACCTGCTTGGGATCGCCGCCGGGCTGGACGGCCAGGCCGATGTTCTGCTGGACGTCGAGCTTCACGCGGTCCCACGCCGGGTCCGTCGTGGGCGCGAGCCTGGCGTTGGGCAGCGCGTCCAGATACGGCTTCAGCTTCGCGTTCGAGCTCATCGGCTGCAGACCCGACTTCGTCACCGGCAGGAAGCCCTCGGCGGTGATCCAGCGGGTGATGTTCTCGGGCTGATAGTAGAGGTCGAGGAACCGCTTCACGGCGTCCTGGTTGCCGGGTTTCTTGAACGCCATCAGGTAGTCCTCGACGCCGAGCGTGACGGCCTGACCGAGCGCGGTCGGCATCTCGGCCACGCCGTAGCTCACCTTCTTCTCGGTGTCGAGCTGGGCCGCGAGCGGGCTGAAGCCCATCACCATACCCACCTTGCCATCCTTGAAGAGCTGGAAGGCGCCGTCGGTCCGATTGGTCTTGCCCGGATTGATCTGGGTGACCCGGTGGCGGTTGGCCAGATCGGCCAGGAACCGCAAGGTCTGAACGTTCTTGTCGCTGTTGATGGCCCACGCGTCGCCCGATTTCCAGTCGCCGCCGTTGTTCCACATCCAGATCGCCCACTCGGCCTGAGCCTCCTCGGGACCGAGCGGCAGCGCGTAGCCGATGACGCCGCCACCGAGCGCCTGGACTTTGCGCGCGGCCTGCGCGAACTCGTCCCAGGTCTTGGGCGGCCCGGCGAGGCCGGCGCGCGCGAAGAGATCCTTGTTGTAAAAGAACGCGCGCGCGCTCGAGAGAATCGGGAAGCCGTAGAGCTTGCCCTGATACTCGCCGCCACGGGCGAAGGCGCCGATGAAGTCGTCCCGCGTCTTCGGGGAGAGCACGTCGTCGGCCGGGTAGAGGAGCTGGTCCTTGGCGTAGCTGGAGAAGGAGTTGAGGTTCAGCACGTCCGGTGGCTGGTTGCTCTGGATCATCGTGCTGACCTGCTGGTCGATCGAGTTCCAGTCGATGATCCTCAGATCGACCTTCACGCCACCCTGCTTGGTGTACTGTTCCGACAAGCCCTGCCAGAAGGGCTTTGTGTGGTCCTTGCTGTACTCCGCGATCACCACGGTGATCGACTTGCCGCCGCCGGATCGCTCGGCCCCGCGATCGCACGCGCCGAGCAGGAGCGTGGCGCCGGCGCCGAGCGCCGCCAGAGCCGTGAGAGCTCGCGTCATAGGCCGTGTCCCTTCCCGGCGGTCCCGTCGGCCGCGGCGGGCCCGTCCACGGCCTCATCTTAGCCGGGAGGTCGGGAATGTCGGCTATTTCGCGTCGAGGCTCGAGCCGGCCGACCCCGGCGGCGACTCCGGGAGCGTGGCGGCAGCGGTCGCCGCGGGCGCGACGCTCGCCCCGGCGCGACCGTCTCGCTGGGCGAGGCCGTACTCCGCGATCTTGTTCAGGATCGTCTTGTAGCTGACCTTCAGAATCCGGGACGCCGCCAGGCGATTGCCGCGCACGCGCTCGAGCACGGCGGCGAGCGCGATGCGCTCGGCCTCTCGCGCCCCGCGGCGGCCGATCTCGCGCAGGCCCTCGTCGGCCGGGGCCGACGGCGCGAGCGGCGCGCTCTGACGCAAACTCTTCGCCACGCAGTCCACGAACTCCTGCTCGCCGTCGGCGAGCACGACCATCCGGCGAAGCGTGTTCTCCAGCTCTCTGACGTTGCCCGGCCACCGGTGCTCGCCGAGGAGCGCCAGGGTTTCGGGTGAGAGCCGCTTCTGCCGTCCATACTGGGCGTTGAACCGGTCGAGGAGCCAGGCCGCCAGCCCCGGAATTTCATCGCGCCGCTCCCGCAGCGGGGGAATCCTGAGCTCCACCACGTTGAGCCGGTAGTACAGGTCCTCGCGGAACTCCAGGCTGGCCATCGCGCGCTCGAGGTCCTGATTCGTGGCGGCGATCACGCGCGCGTCGACGCGGAGCAGCGCGTGTCCGCCGACGCGCGAGAACCGAAGGTCCTGAAGGACGTGCAGGAGCTTGGCCTGAAGCTCGAGCGGTAGGTCGCCGATCTCGTCCAGATAGATCGTGCCCCCGTGCGCGTGCTCGAATCGGCCGAGCTTCCGATTGGTGGCGCCGGTGAACGCGCCCTTTTCGTAGCCGAACAGCTCCGATTCGAGCAGCCCGGACGGAATCGACGCGCAGTTGACCCGGACGAACGGCCCGTCGCGGCGAGACGAGCGCGCGTGAATCGCGCGGGCCACGACGTCCTTCCCCACCCCGCTCTCTCCGCGCAGCAGGACGGTCGCGTCCGTATCGGCGATGTGATCGACGATCGCTCCGATCGCCCGCATCTGCGGACTCCAGTCGAAGAGGGGGCCGCCGGCGGTGAGATCGTGTTCAGTTTTCAAGAGCGCCTCCTCCGAGAACCGCGAGCCTGAGCGCCGTTCGCGAGCTCGCGGTCCTGCCCGGGAGCCGGGTCCACACCGAAGAGACAGATGCAATCCGCTGCACGTTCCCCTGCCGCTCCCACGTGGGATGCCAAACGTTCGGCGATGTTTGGATTCAACCAGTTCCCGGCGCGGTCGCACCCACGGAAGGCCGAATCGTAAAGAAAGCCGACGGTCTCGACTTTCGTCAAGGCCATTGACGGGCACGCGGCCTCGACTTAGCTTGGCCGCTTGGAGGATGCTCCATGTGGACGAAGACCGCAACGCCCGCCCTCGAATCGTTGCTCACGGTCGTCGCCGTCCTGGCCCTGGGGGGCTGCTCTCACTACTGGGAGAGGCCCGGCGGAGTCGTCGCGGACTTCGAGCGGGAAAGCGCGGCCTGCATCGAGGACGCCAAGCAGAGCCCGTACGGTCCCGACAGCCTGGAGCCCGTCTATCGCGCGTGCATGCGGGCCAAGGGCTGGAAGCGGGTCGAGGTCTCGGTGGCCGACAACAATCAATTTCGGGGGCCCGAAGACACCCACGACTTCCTCAGGCCGCCGTCGCCGCTCAGCGGCAAGCGCTATTTCCAGGACCCGAAGCGCTAGTCGCGAGCCCCGACACCGATGACGAGGCCGTCGCTGGCCGTCGCCGCATTGATGATCCTGACCGGCTGCACCACCACCTCGAACCTGAAGGCGACGCCGCTCAAGGACCAGAGCGCGGCTCAGATCGAATCGGATCGGAAGCGATGCGAGGAGTGGTCGAAGAAAACGGCAGCGCCGCTCGCCGGCTTCGCAGCGTGCCTGGTGGCCGCGGGCTACGAGACGACGCCCGAGGTGGGCTCGACCTCTCAGACCCTGCGGCTGGCGAAGCCATCGACCGCAACCGAGCCCACACGCGTGCTGCTCGACGTGCTCGATTGCGATAGCCACGCGCGGCGAAAGGCTGAGCGCGATCTGGGAATGATCTCGCGGTGGATCCGCGAGAACCTCGTCTACTGGCGGTCCAACACCGAGCTGCGGGAAAAGGTCTTCGTCGACTGCATCAAGCCGCGGGGCTACGAGCTCGGAAAGGGCTGACCCACCTGGGAGGGACAGATGGGCAAGCTGATGTTCGCAGCGGTGTTGATCGTCGGAGGTCTCCTCGTCGGCCGGCTCCTGGTCTCGACGGCCGCGCAGGTGCGTGACGTGACCCAGTCGCGGCTGCCGCTGGTGGGGATCGGCCGCGCCGTGCAGGTCGCCGGAGTGCTGCTGGGGTTGCTCATCGTGGTGCTCTCGAGCTTTCACGCAGTCGCTCACCGCGACGCTCATCCAGCAGCAGTACCTGGCAAAGTGGGACGGTCACCTACCTCAGTTCGTCACCGGCAGCGGCGGCAACCTCCTGATGCAGATTCCGACACCCGCACGCGCCGCCGAGCGCTGAGGCGAGCCTCGGCGCGAAAACCGGTCGAGGTCGGTGCCCGTCATCGCCACGAAACGCGCTCGGCCTATCACTCGCAGTCGGCGCCGTCTCGGTGGCCATCGACTCGTCCGAGGCGCCGCACCGGTGCGCGCGGCCGGTGCCGTGCCTCGGACGGTTGACGCCCGGCGCGTCACCGCATAGCATCCCAGCGGCAACGGACCGCGGCGCGGTGCGCGCGCCGCCGCGACGAGAAGCTCACCAGACCATGCTGCCCGGACGAGGAGACCACGTCATGGGAGTCTCGCGGCGCGACTTCATCGTCTCGACGTCTGCGGCGGCCGCCGGCGCCACCCTCGCAGCTCAGCCGTCCGCCGCCGATGCCAGGTCGGCTCCCCTCTTGCTCGCGCAGGCCGGCGCGCCCGCGCCGCACGGCTTCGATCCGAAGGATCCGGCACTGAAGTACGACCTGGTGATCGCGAACGGCGACGTGCTCGATCCCAGCCAGAAAGTCCGCGGCAAGCGCGATCTCGGGATCAAGCACGGCCAGATCGCCGCGGTCGAGGCGAGCATTCCGGCCGCCCGCGCGGTCCAGCGCATCGACGCCGCCGGCAAGCTCGTCACGCCGGGCCTCGTCGATCTGCACACGCATCTCGTCCCGCATCTCGGCCTCGGCCTGCCGGCCGACGAGCTCGTGGGGATCACGGCCGTGACCACCGCCGTGTCGGCAGGCGATGCCGGCTGGCATACGTTCGGCGCGATCCGCCACTACGCGATCCCACAGGCGCGCACGCGCATCTTCGCCTTCGTGCACATCGCGTCGATCGGCCTCGCCGGCGGATTGGCCCCGGGCGAGATGCTCAACATCGACTACGCCAACGTCGACGGCTGCGCGAAGGCCGTGGCCGAGAATCCCGACGTCGCGCTCGGGGTGAAGGTGCGCATCACGGACTCGGTGGTCGGGCAGAACGGCCTCGAGCCGCTGCGGCGGGCGATCCGGGCCGCCGAGATGGTCGGCAAGGGCGTACCCGTCATGTGTCACATCGGAGCCGCGCCGGGCTCGCTATCGGATCTGCTCGACCTGTTGCGTCCGGGCGACATCCTCACGCACGCGTTCAGCGGTGCGGGCAACAACATCGTGCAGAACGGGCAGCTCCTCGGGGCCGCCAAGGCGGCCAAGCAGCGCGGGGTCATCTTCGACGTCGGGCACGGAGGCGGAAGCTTCGACTACACGATCTGCGAGCCGGCCATCCAGCAGGGCGCCGTACCGGACACGATCTCGAGCGACATCCACGCGGTCAGCATCAACACGCCGGGCTACCCGACCCTGCCCAACGTGATGTCGAAGTTTCTCAACCTGGGGATGCCCCTCGAGGACGTCGTGGCGAAGGCGACGGTCGAGCCTGCCAGGGTCATCGGCCGCGTGCCGGGCCTGGGCACCCTGAGGATCGGCGCGCCGGCGGACGTCGCGATCTTCGATCTCGTCGACGGCCCGGTCGAGTTCGTCGACACGCGAAACAACAAGCGCAACGGGTCGAAAAAGCTCGTTCCCACGCTGACGGTGAAGGCCGGCCGGCCCTTCGGGCGGCCGCCGATGGCGATCCCCTTCACGTTCTGAAGGGCACGAGACTTCTGGGGATTGACACCATATACATCCGAGGTCTAGGCTGGATAGTGGTGATCTAGCGATGAAAAGACCGGTCGTCGTCGCGATCTTGATGATCGTAGTGTTGCTGGTGTCCGCCACCTCGGGCTTCGCGTGGGTCGGCGGGGGCGGCGGGGTCCGTCACGGCGGATGGCAGGGCCACGGCGGCTGGCATGGCGGATGGCACGGCCGCGGTGTCGTCGTCGTTGGGCCTGGCTGCTGCTGGGGCCCGTGGTGGGGCTGGGGTTGGGGCGGCTACTATCCGGGGCCGTACTACTATCCCGAGCCGCAAGTCGTGGTACAGCCAGCACCGGTGTACGTCGACAACTCGGCTCCCGCCGAATCGTACTGGTATTACTGCCCTTCCTCGAAGGCTTACTACCCGAGCGCCCCGAGCTGCAGCGAAGCCTGGATCAAGGTTCCGCCCCGCTCCGAGTAACCGTCGTCGTCTATCGCGCAGGCTCCGCGACGACCGTGCGCACGGTCGCGAGGTAGCGCTGCGCGGCAAGCTGCACGTCGGCCTTCGTCACCGCCCGCACCTGCGCCACGTAGCGGTCCAGGAACTCGTGGCCCACTCCCGCGACCTCGAGCGAGGCCATGTACCACGCCTGCCGCGCATTCGTGCGCCGGTCCATCGCGAGGCTGCCGAGCAGGAACGCCTTGGCCACGCGCAGCTCCTCGTCGGAAACGGCTTGCCGCTGGATGCGCTCGAGCTGCTCGCGCAGCGCCACCTCGGCCTTCTCCTTGTTGGCGGGCGCCGTGCCGAGCAGCGCCAGGAAATAGCCCGCGCCCACGCGCATCGGCTCGCGCGCGGCAGTCGTGTACGCCAGGCCCTGCTTGTCGCGAAGCTCGGAGAAGAAGCGGCTGGCGAGCCCGCCGCCGAGCACGGTGCTCACCACCTTCATCGCGGCGAGATCCGGATCGGTCAGCGACGGCGCGAGCCCGCCCATGAGGATCTGGGCCTGCGCGCCCGGCACCGTGAGCACCGCGCGGCCGGTCGACGGCGCGGGCGGCGCCGTCGCGTTGGGCGCCGGCACCGGCGCCGCGGGCAGCCCGCCGAAGAGCCGCTCGGCCCTGGCCACCACCTCGGCGCTCTTCACCTTGCCGCTGACCGCCAGCACCATCGCGCCCGGCACGTAGTGACGCCGATAGTGCGCGAGGAGCGCCGCGCGGTCCATCCGCTCGAGGCTTTCCTTGAGCCCCAGCGGATCCCAGGCGTAGGGGTTGTCGCCGTACGTGCGGGCCATCAGGCTGTCGAAGGCGGCATCGTACGGCTTCTCGGCGCGGTTACGGATCTGTCGCAGGAGAAAGTCGCGCACGGCCTGGGTCGTGCCGTCCGGGATCGACGGCCGCAAGGCGACCTCGGCGACCAGGTCGAGCATCTCGCCCCAGTAGCGCGAGAGCGCCGTGGCGGGGATCTCGGAGTAGTCGGCGTCGGCGTAGGCGTCGATGCTGCCGCCCATGCGATCGGCGGCGCTGGCGATTTGCGTGCCGTCGAGCGACGTCGTGCCGCGCACGACCATGAGCTGCAGGAAGTTGGAGAGACCGGCGTTCTGCCGCGTCTCCCACCGCGTGCCCATCCGGACCATCAGGGAGATCGCGACGACCGGCGCGGTCGGGTTCTCGCGCACGAGCACGGTCATGCCGTTGGCGAGCTTCGTGCGCGTGACGGAGCCCGTCGCGCCGTCGGCGGTGGCGAGCCTCGGCGGCGCGACGGCGACGATCGCGAGTCCGAGCAGCAGCGATGCGGCGAACCGACGGCGGCTCATGGCTTGGGCTGGAACGCGATCCGCGCGTAGGCGGTGCGCGAGAGATATTGGCGAGCCGCGTCGCGGATCTGCTCCCGCGTGATCTTGCCCAGTCGGTCCACGTAGCCGAGCTCGGCGTCGAGCGTCCAGGTGGTCTCCGCGATCGCGTAGGCGTTCGCGAGCCCGTCGGAGGTCTCGGTGTCGAAGGCGTGCTGCGACTCGGCCCTGATCACCGCGAGCTGCCGCTCCTCCTCCGTGGGTCCGTCCATCTGCATGCGGGCGATCTCCTCGAGGACGATCTGCTCGACCCGCTCGAGATCCTTGGCCTCGAGCTCGGCCCTCAAGCTCACGATGCCCCCGCCCATCTGAGCCGAGTAGCTCATCGTGATCGACGACACCAGGCGCTCCTGGTCCCGCAGACGCACCGCCAGCCGTGAGCTCTCAGCGCCCGCGAGAATCGTCGTGAGCAGGTCGACGGTGTCGCCGGTGAAATCGTTCGTGGGCGGCGCCTGCCAGCCCATCGCGAGCCGCGCCTGCTGCTCCGGGCGCTCGACCGACTTGCGGACGATGCCGACGAGCGGGCGCGGCTTGGGCGCCGGCACCGACTTGTAGCCGGTGGACGGGATCACGCCCCAGATGGGGTCCACCATGCCGCGCACGGTCTTCACGTCGACCGGCCCGGCGACCACGAGCACCATGTTCTCCGGCGTGTAGTACTGCTTGTTGTACGCCTTGAGCATCGCGCTCGTGGCCGCGTTCATCGTCGGGCGCGTGCCGAGCACGGGGTAGCCGTACGCATTGTCGAGGAAGACCATTCCGTAGAGCTGACGCACGATCGCGGCCTTGGGATTGTCGGTCTCGATGTTCGCCTCTTCGAAGATCACCTCGCGCTCGCGCGCGACCTCGCTCGGATCGAAGGTCGAGCGGAAGGCCATGTCCGCGAGGGTCTGGAGCGCCGTTTCCGTGGACTCCTTGGGAACCATGATGTAGAAGTCGGTGAAGTCGAACGAGGTCGTCGCGTTCGTCCGGCCGCCGACGCCCTCGACCGTGCGGTCGATGTAGCCGGGCCCCCACTTGTCCGTGCCCTTGAACAGCATGTGCTCCTGGAAGTGGGAGTAGCCGAGCTGGTCCGGCCGCTCGTAGCGGACGCCCACGCCGACGTAAAGATAGACGGCCACGATGTCGGCCGCGCGGTGATCCTGGACGATCAGCCTGAGGCCGTTGGGCAACACCTGGCGAACCGGTGGCGGCAGCTCACCGCCCGCTGGGGCGCCCGCGCCGGGCAAGCGCCCCGCGCAGCCGCCCGCCAGGCACAGCGCCGCGGCGAGCGCGAGCCCGACGGCGCCGGCTCCGCGATGCGCTCGGCTCATGGCATGCGTCCGGTCAGCTCGACGACCTTGCCGGCCCGAAGCACAGTCACCTTGAACGGGCTGCCCGCGGATTTCGCTGACAGCGCGTCCCGGATCTTCGCCAGGTTGGCGGCTTCGGCCTTGACACCCTCGACGGTCAGGATGATGTCGCCGCCGAGCGGGACCTCGCCCCTACCCAGGTTGACGACCATCGTGGCGCCTCGAAGCCCCATCTGCTCGGCCGGAGAGTCCTTGGCGACCGTCTTCACGATGTAGCCCGTCGCGCCCGGTGGGAGGTTCAGCAGATCGGCCTCGGCGTCCGACAGCACCTGGCCCTCGAGCCCGGACCAGAACGACTTGCGCTCGAGCAGGAGCTTCTTCGCGGTGTTGATGGTGACGACGAAGCCCAGACCCTCGCTGCCGCCGCTCTTGGAGATGTTGTGGCTGACGATGCCGACGACCTCGCCTTTCATGTCGAACATCGGCCCGCCCGAGTTACCCGTGTTGATCGTCGCCGTGGTCTGGAAGAACTCGGCGAGCGGCATGGTCTTGTACACGGTGTTGGGCTTCCACCGCGCGCTGATCAGGCCATTGCTCAGCGAGTAGCTGAGCCCGTAGGGCGCGCCGACGATGATGACCGGATCGCCGACCTGGATCGGGTCGGAGTTGGCGAGCGGCGATGCCTTGGCGCCGGCCGGCACGCGCGCGAGCTGCAGCAGCGAGAGATCGGCGGCCGGCTCCGAGGCGACCACGTGGGCCTTCACCGTCTCGCCGCCGAGGAATTCGACGCTGATCTCGTCCATCGCGTGGACGACGTGGGCAGCGGTCATCACCTTGCCGTCCGGCGAGATCAGCACGCCCGAGCCGGTCTCGGCGAAGCGCGACTGACCGCTCGCGCTGATGTCGCGCCCCTTCGCGCGGATCACGACCACGGACGGCGCGACCTTGCGAAAGACTTCGCCGGGAGTCTGGGCCTCCGCCCCGGGCATCGCCCATGCGGGTAGCGCGACCAGCAACAGAGCCGTCAGCCATCTCTTCATCTCGCCATCCTCCATTGATCGGAGCTCGCCCTACTCCTGTGCTATCCGCCCGCCCTCCACTCCCCCGTGACGGTAGTCAATCTCTTCGTGTTCGTGCAGAGAAACGGAACGGATGCCGGGCTCTCGAAATATCGTGGCTAGTGATCCGCAGATCAAATCCGCCTGCCGGCCACTTGTCCATTGGACCAAGGTCGTATGCGCGAGCCGCGATAAGATAGCGAGCCATGGAACGGTTCAGAGATCGCGTGGCGGTCGTGACGGGCGCGGCGAGCGGGATCGGGCTCGCGCTCGCCGAGCGGTTCGCCGCCGTAGGAATGAAGGTCGTCATGGCCGACGTCGAGGCGCCCGCCCTCGACGTCGCGGCTGCCGCCGTGCGCGCCAAGGCGCCTGCGGTGCTGGCGGTGCGCGTCGACGTCTCGCGCGCCGAGGACGTCGAGCGTCTCGCCCGCGAGACCTACGCCGCCTTCGGTGCCGCCCACGTGGTCTGCAACAACGCCGGGGTCGCCGTGATCGGCGCCGTCCACGAGCACTCGCTGGCGGACTGGCAGTGGGTGATGGGCGTGAACCTCTGGGGCGTGATCCACGGCGTGCGCGCCTTCGTGCGGCGCATGCTGGCCGGCGGCGACGAAGGCCACATCGTGAACACGGCGTCCATGGCCGGCCTCAGCACCGCGCCCTTCATGTCGGTCTACGACGTCACCAAGCACGGCGTGGTGGCGCTGTCCGAGTCGATGTTCAAGGAGTTCGAGGCGACCGGGGCGCCCATCGGCGTCTCGGTGGTCTGCCCCGGCCTCATCAACACGAGCATCATGCGGTCGTCACGCAACCGTCCGCCCGAGCTGGCCGAGGAGGGCAAGGCCGGCCCGATGGCGCAGGCGTTCGGCCAGGGCCTGTCCGATCGGCTGACCCGCGGCTACCCGCCGTCGGAAGTCGCCGAGCAAGTTCTGCGGGGCATTCGCGAGAAGCGCTTCTACATCGTCCCGGCTCAGCCGGAGATCCGCGAAGCGGCCACCATCCGCGCGAAGGACATCATCGAGCTGCGGAACCCGACCCCGCGTCGATAGCGGCCCGCGAGCTAGCCCTTCGGAAAGTCGTAGAGGATCGCGGGGTTCTCCACCAGCACGCGGTGGCGAACCTTCGCGTCGGGCACCCAGTCGCTGAGCAGGTCGAAGAGCACGGCGTCGTCCGGCAAGTGCTTGGACTGCTCGCTCGGATGCGGCCAGTCGCTGCCCCACACGCACCGCTCGGGCATCGCCTTGGCGTACGCGCGCGCGACCGCGCTCGAGTCCGAATAGCTCGGGGGACCGACCTTCGTGTCCGCGTAGGCGCCGGACAGCTTGACCCACGTGCGGCCCTTGTCCATCAGCGCCCGCACCTTGGCGTAGAGCGGATGGTTGACGCCGTCGGGCTGCGGGATGTGCGCCAGGTGATCGAAGACGATCGGCGAGGGCACGCGCTCGAGGATGGGCATGATCTCCATGATCTTGGCGGCCGGCGCGTTGATCTGGATGTGCCAGCCGAGATCGTTCACCCGCTTCGACAGGGGCTCCATCATCTCCGGCGTCGTGGCGCCGGCCTGCGCCAGGTTGAAGCGGATGCCTCGCACCCCGAGCCCGTGCATGCGCTTGAGCTCCTCGGTCGACACGGTATCGTCGACGACCGCGACCATGCGGGCCGTCGGGCCGAACGCCGCCAGCGCCTCGAGATGGCACCGGTTGTCCGTGCCGTACGTCGAGGGCTGCACGAGGACGTTGCGCGTGATGCCGATGCGCTTCTGGAGCACGCGGTAGTCCTCGACCAGCGCGTCGCCCGGGCGCAGGGTGGACCGCGGATCGACCGGGTACTTCGCGTTGTAGACGTGGTGATGACAATCGGTGGCGTTGGCCGGCGCCTTCAGCTTCGGCGTCTCCGTTCCCGCCGACCACTTGACCGCCTGGGCGGCCGCCGGACCCGCGTGAACGCCGACCAGCGTCGCCGCCGACACGCCCTTCAGGATCTCGCGCCGATTCCAGGACTGTGCGCTCATCGCATCCTCCTCGCGGCCGCGCCGCGTGCTGTGTGGCGCGAGCCTATCACGCCCGGAGGCCGAGGAAGTCCAGCGCTTTCGAAGGCAATGAGGATACGATCTCGTCGTGGACCTCGTTGCCTTCTTCCTGACGCAGCACGCCGCCGTGCACGCGCGCGACGTCGGCGGCCGCCCGTCGCTGGTCGAGCGGGTGTTCGCGCTCGACGACGACCAGATGCGCGTGCGCCCGGGGCACGGGCTCAACTCGCTGGTGTGGCTCCTCTGGCACATGGCGCGCACCGAGGACGCCGCGGTGAATCTGGTCGTCGCCGCGCGCGATCAGGTCCTCGACGACGAATGGATGCGGCGCATGAACGTCCCATGGCGCATCATCGGCACCGGAATGACCGACGACGAGGTCGGCGAGATGACGGCGCGCGCCGACGTCGCGGCGATCCGGGCCTACCGCTCGGCCGTCGGGCGCCGAACCCGAGAAGTCGTCGCCGCGCTCCGCATCGAGGCGTGGGACGAGGTCATCGGGGTCGAGGACATCCGCCGCGGCGCGGCGGTCGGCGCGTTCCGCGACTGGGTCGAAGGAACGAGCTATCCGTGGCTCGGCTGGACGCGCGCCGAGCAGCTCGCCAGCTCGGCCCTGCGGCACAACGCCGCGCACATCGGCGAAGCGGTAACGATCCGCAGCCTGGCCGGCCTCGGCCTCGGCGTCTGAGCCTCGACGGACGCCGAGCGGCGTCCGGCCAATTCGAGCGCAAGCGCGCCGGCCATTTCACTCGCCTCGGGTAGATCGCCCGAAGTGTCAGGGCGCGACGCCGCGATTCGAACACGTCGCGGGACCACTCCCCCTGGCAAACGCGTAGAAAAATAGGCGCGCCTCCACGTCGCGCGCTGGCATGCCGCATGCGAGCGGTGATGCGGCCTGCGGTCCGGGCCTACCATGAGTGACGACACGACCACGCAACGAAGCGAGGTGCTTATGCGGCTGATCGGGCTCGCGGTCATTCTCACTGCCGGTTTCGCTCTCGCGCCCATCGCGCTCGTCGCGCAACCATCGGACAAGATCTATCGGATCGGCGTGCTCGAGCGGACCCCCGCGGCCATCAATGCCGCGAACCTCGAAGGCTTCCGGCAGGGGCTCCGCGCGCTCGGCTACCTCGAGGGCAAGAACCTCGTCATCGAGTATCGGTCGGCCGACGGCCGCGACGATCGATTCCCGGTCCTCGCGGCCGAGCTGGCCCAGCTCAAAGTGGATCTGATCCTGACGCGCGGCACGCCCGCGGCGCTGGCCGCCAAGCGCGCCGCGGGGACGATTCCGGTGGTCATCACCGGCGTCGGCGACCCGGTCGCGCAGGGCATCATCGCCAGCCTCGCGCACCCGGGCGGGTACATCACGGGTCTGAGCGCGACCGTGACGGAGATCTACCCCAAGCGCGTCGAGATACTCCGCGAGCTCGTGCCGAAGGCCACGCGGATCGCGGCGCTCTTCAACATGGGCAATCCGGCGATCCCCGGGCAGTGGAAAGAGGTCGAGACGGCGGCGAGAGCTCTCGGTCTGCAGGCGCAGCTCCTCGACGTGCGCCGGGTCGACGATCTGCGGCCGGCGTTCGACACCGCGCGGCAGCACGCCGACGCGATCGTCGTGGGGCTCGAGACGCTCACTCTGGCGAACGCGCAGCTCATCGTCGATCTCGCGGCGAAGCATCGGCTGCCGGCGATGTACGCGTCGACCGAGTTCGTCGGAGGCCTCGCCAGCTACGGCGTCAACTACCCCGATCACTATCGGCGCGCCGCCACCTTCGCCGACAAGATCTTCAAGGGCGCCAAGCCCGCCGATCTGCCGGTCGAGCAGCCCACCAAGCTCGAGCTGGTCATCAATCTCAAGACCGCGCGGGCGCTCGGGTTGACGATCCCCCGGACGGTCATGCTGCAGGTGGATCAGGTCATCGAGTAGCGGCTCGGGGGAGACTGCTGCGATGGCGACCCGCGAGTGGTTCCGCGGATTCTTCGACGATACGTATCTCGAAATCCTCACGGCGCAGAAAAGCACGCGGCAGACACGGGCGGAGGTCGACTTCCTCACGAAGGCTCTCCGTCTGAAGCCGGGCGGCCGCGTGCTCGACGTGCCCTGCGGCTTCGGGCGGCATGCCGGCGAGCTGGCCCGGCGCGGCTATTCGGTCGTCGGTGTCGACCTGTCTCGCGCGATGCTCCGCGAGGCCCGTCGCCGCTATCACGAGCGCGAGCGTCTCCGGTTCGCGCGTGGCGATATGCGGCGGCTCCCCTATCGCGAAGAGTTCGACGCCGTTATTTGTATCTACACGAGCTTCGGCTACTTCAGCGAGCGCGACAACGTGGCCACCCTCGGGAAAATGGCGCGGGCGCTGAAGCCGGGAGGGCGTCTGCTCATCGACCACCGCAATCCGGTGTTCGACGCGACGCTTCCGAAGCGGGTATGGTATCGCTCTGGGCCACGGATCTTCGTGCTGTCGGACTTGCGTTTCGACCAGCGAACCGGCATCCAGGACAGTACCTGGCTCATTCTGCGCCTCGGAGACCGGCGCGTACTCCGGAAGTCAGTCAGGGTGCGTCTCTGGACGCGCCGGCAGTGGGAACGCCGCCTACGCCAGGCGGGGATGCGATTGATTCGCGCGTACGCGGACCTCAAGGACGTCGCATTCGACACGACGTCCGGACGGCTCATCGTCCTTGCGGAGCGGCGCTAGGGCCGTTCGTCACCTCGCCTTGAGCTTCACGTCTTCGTACGGTGCGGAGAACGCGTAGCCCGCGATAAGGCCCACTCCGGACTCTTCGACTCTCGGCCCCTTGCCGCTCAAACCGGCTAGGAGCCAGATCGGTGCGACCATCGCCTTGTCGTGGACGAGCTGCTGGATACGTTCGAGGATTACGGCCCGCCTCTTGGAGTCGATCTCGTTCACTTGTTCCTGGAAAAGCCCGTCGATGTCGGCATAGCTCCCATAGACGTAGGTGCCACCCGCAGCGACGAACGCTTCGATCCGGGTGGCGGCGTTGCCGAAGGCACCGCTGCCGACCTGGATCAGGTTCTTGAATTTCTTCTCGGCGAGCCCCCGGTTGAAAGCGGCCCGCTCCACGGGCCGGAGCTTGACCCGGATGCCGACGGCATGGAGGTAGTTGACGACGGGTTCGCCGACGAACGTGCCCGCCGCGTCACAGAAATACTCTCCCGCGTCAAAGCCGTTCGGGTAACCAGCCTCGACGAGAAGTCGCCGGGCCCTGACGGCATCGTACGGGTACCCCGGCGGCTGCCAGTAGAACTCGAAGCTCGAGGGGATGATGCTCCAGATCAATTTGGAAAATCCCAGGGTCTCCGCTTGGTTCATCGTGGGCCGGTCAATGGCATAGTTCGCGGCCAGGCGCACTCGCCGGTCGTGCCACGGCGACTTCGAGTCCCACTGGTCAGCGAAGTAGACCCACTGTGTCGCCTGACCGACGTTGGGCTTCAGCGTCAGCCCCGGGGTCCGCCGGAGATCCTCGGCCAGCGCACCGCGAATCGCGTAGGCGATGTCCACCTCGCCGCGCTTCAGCGCGGCCAGCCGCGTGGCCTCGTCCGGGATCGCCTTCAAGACAAGCCGCTTCACGTTCGGCGCCTTTCGCCAGTACTGATCGAAGGCCTCGAAGACGAGCTCGACGCCCGGGCTGAACGAGACGAACCTGTAGGGGCCAGCGCCGATCGGAGCCTTCTTGAAGCCCTCGTCGCCGACCTTTTCGACGTATTTCCTGGGCACGATCCAGCTGGCGCCGGTGGCGGTCGCGTAGAACGTCATGAAGTCCGGCCACGGCCGCTTGAGACGAATGCGGACACGCCCCGGGTCCGGCGTCTCGACGGCCGCCACACTCTCCTTCAGCGTCTTCTGCGCGACGCCCCGGTAACGCTCGAGCGAGAACTTGACGTCCTCGGCTGTGACCGGGTCACCGTTGTGGAACTTCGCCCCGCGGCGGAGGACGAACTCGTAGACGAGCCCATCCGCGGACATGCTCCACGACTCGGCCAAGCTCGGCGCCATCGGCTGGCCCGGCATCGGCTTCACGAGCGCGTCGTGCAACGCGTAGAGGAGCATGTACGGCGTGATGATCCCTGAAGTCTCGGCCGGGTCGAACCACGTCGGCGCAAGCGAGATGTGGACGGCCCAGGTCATCTGCTCCGCGGGTGCGTCGGCGCGACCTTCTGGTGCGGTGCCGAGCACGACAGTGAAGGTCGAGATCATCAGGACGAGTAGCGTGGCCACGAGGCCCCGAACGCGGATCGCAAGAGGCGGGACGCGCGACGGTCCATTCACCCGATTCAGGGGCATCCAACACCTCCCGAGGGGCCGAACGGTCACGATCGTTCAAGGATCATCGGCTCGCACCTACCGGTTGTCAAGCGTCCGGCGGTTTGATTCATGTGTGGTTCGCGAAGCCGAGTCCCGTGACGATAGCAGGCGAAGCGGTTCCGGAGTGCTGGTCATCCTCGCCGGTACCATCGTGGTGGTGGGCACGCTGAGTTGGTGGTTGCTCCTCCGGTGAGGCCCACCAACTAGTTCGGCGTGAGAGGATTGTTCGAACCGCTCGCTCATCCGAGCCGGGCCAAGAACGGGAACACTTGCAGCATCCAGTATCCGATCTGCCAGAACGTCCCTGTCATGATCAGGAGCCCGGTGGCGACAACCAGGCCGCCCGTCGCCAGCTCGAGGAATCGTCTGTGAGGCTGGACGCGCCGGACCAGCCGAAGGAACGGCGCGGTGAACACAGCGCCCAAGAGGAACGGTGCCCCCATCGCGGCGCCGTAAACCGCGAGCAAGCCCGCGCCTTCGGCGAGGGATTCTCGGGTCCCGGCCAGCGTCAGGATCGTAGCGAGGACTGGTCCGACGCACGGCGACCAGCCAAACGCGAAGGCAACGCCGGCGACGAAGGCGCCTACCGGGCCACCAGGGCGTAGCGCCGCGTGAATACGAGCTTCAAAGGCCAGGGCTCGGATGGGTAGGACGCGCGCGACATGCAGACCCAGGAGGATCAAGACCGCACCTGCGATGGCCGCCGCCCCCTCGGGGTATTGGGCGAGCGTCCGGCCAACAGCGGTGGCAGTGACGCCGAGGGCGATGAACAACAGGACGAACCCGAGGACGAAGGCCACCGCGTTCCCGAGGGCTCCGCGTGGCAGGCGCCCGGGCGTGTCTGCGTCGCTTGCCCCGGGCATGGCGATCCCGCCTACCCAAGCGAGGTAGGGAACGACCAGCGGCAGCACGCAGGGGCTCGCGAAGCTAAGGAGGCCAGCCACGGCCGCTTCGAAATAGCCGATGTGGAGGGCTTCCATCCTTCGCCCACCGCGCCGTGCGCTACGGCGATGTCTTCTCCGTCACCAGCCGCTGGATCAGCGGGTAGACATCCTTGTCCCACGACGACGCCCCGAACCGGTGGAGAACGATTCCGCGGTCGATCGCAAGAATGAAGCGAGGCGTACCTTTCGTAATCTGTAGGCTGTCGCGGATCCAGCGGATGTCCTCGGGCCAGTATCGGTCCTCGTCCACGCGAGAGAAGTAGGGCGTCTTCACGATTCGAAAGTCGACGTGCCGGCGCTCCGGGGCGCGCTCCCAATTAGGTTGCGTATGGACCTCCCACTCGCGGCAGTAAGGGCAGTTCCACGCCGACACATAGACCAGGATGAACCTCGAAGGGGGCGCGGCCGCCGGCCCCGGTCCGCCCGCCATCATCACCAAGAAGCACAGCGCTCCAGCCGCTATACTCCACCGCCCCATCCGACACCTCCGGAGCGTGGTCAAACCTGCGTCCGTCGCGCACGCTGACATCGAACGTGTTATTGTTGCGGTCCGACAAACACGCAGAGACTCGTACACCTGTTAAACTTGGAGCCGCCGGTGGGATTCGAACCCACGAAGGGCCTATGCCCGGGGACTTGCAAGTCCAGCCCGCGTTTGTCCTCTTCGCTACGGCGGCGACTGACAGCGCCTCGTCGGGAAACCGGCGGGGCGTTGTGCTGTTCCCTCCATCCCCCCGTTAACGATGCCGCTGACGGTTAGCGCGGCGACCGTGCGAAGCGGCACTCGTTTCGAATTCACGGCTTCTCTCGTTTGAACGCTGGCCAGCTACTTCGCATACCAGGTGCCAGATCCGCTAGTCACAACGAGGTATTGTTTCTCGGGCGCTTAAGGCACCGGTGGCACTTGGGCGGTAAGTGGGAGCGACCAACAAGGCGGAGTCGTGTCGAGCGGTGGTGCCGCGACGGCATGCGGAAGGCCCCGCGATTTCCGGCACGTGGGCGCTAAGTAGGAGCGACCTAAAGGTGGAGGCGGGTCGAGCAGTGGCGCTGCGACGGCATGCTGCGGAAAGCGCCGACAATTTTTGGAAAGTGTCGTTTCTGACAGCAAATTTGGCACCTCCGTGACGTCTATTGGCGGTCGGCACGATCGGGAGCCACGGCGCGACGGCTTCGGCGATCGAAGTGAGCGGACACGTCCCTTGCCCAGCATGCCGCGTCGGCCGAGGATAGAGCGTCATGGATTGGCCCACCTTGGCAGCAACAGGGCTCGGATCGGCGTGGTTGTCGGGCATTAATCTCTATGCCACGGTGCTCGCGCTTGGCCTGCTTCAACGCTTTGGTCTCGCTCGGCTCCCCGGCGATCTCGGCTATCTGTCCGAGGGCTGGGTCATCGGCCTGGCGGCGCTGTTGTACTTGGTCGAGTTCGTGGCCGACAAGGTGCCAGCCGTCGATTCGATCTGGGATGCTGTCCACACCTTCATCCGGGTGCCGGCCGGCGCGATCCTCGCCGCTTCCGCGTTCGCCGACTTCGACACGCCGGTCCGGGTCGCGGCGCTATTGGTGGGCGGAGGGCTGGCGCTCGGCGCCCACGGCTCAAAGGCAGCGACGCGCGTGGCCGTGAATGCCACCGCACCAGGAGGCGGCGTCGTGGTTAGCCTCGCCGAGGACGCGGTGGCGTTCGGGTCGACGCTACTGATGGTGTTCTTCCCGCTAGTGTTCCTGGCGCTGCTAGGGCTGGCTGTTGGGCTGACCGCGTGGCTGGCACCAAAGGTGGCGCGCGCCTTTCGGATTCGGCGCCAGCCTGATTGAGGGCCGCCCTACGATCACTGCCCCCCAGTGCTCGGGTTGGACCACGCGATGGAGCGAAGGACGCGCTAGTCCGGGCTGAAGGCGTTTCTGTAGTCCTGGCGGAGGCGGGGATTCTGGTCCTCCTTGAGTAGGAAGCAATTTCCGGCGGCCAGCACGTCGATGTCAGTTCCCATGAAACAGCGGAAGGCGTCCTCGGGAGTGAGGACGATGGGCTCACCGCGCACGTTGAAGCTGGTGTTGACGATGACCGCGCAGTGAACCGTCTGGATGCGGGCCGAGTAGTCGACGTGAGTGACGGCCGGGATCGACGAGCGCGGTACGTTGAGCTTCTGGATGCCGAACAGGGCGTGCTCCTCAGCGGTCATCTCCCGCCGATGTTGCTTGGCCACGTCGGCGACCATGAGCATGTATGGGCTGTCCGAGTCGAGTTCGAACCAGTCGGCGACGTCCTCGCGCAACACGGAGGGAGCGAAGAGCCGGAACGACTCCCGATGCTTGATCTTGAGATTTAGGACCGATTGCATTGAGGGAGATCGCGGGTCGCCCAGGATCGAGCGGGCGCCGAGGGCGCGAGGGCCGAATTCGATGCGGCCTTGGTACCAGCCGATGGCCTTGCCGTCGGCGAGGGCCCCGACGGTGCGGTCGATGAGCTGATCGTCGGTAAGGCGGGTGAAGCGGGCGCCGGCACGAGCCAGGCGCTCCTCAATGTCGCTCTGGCGGAATTCCGGGCCGAGATATGAGCCTTGCATGAGGTCGTGCTCACCGTCGACCTGGCGAGGCTGGCCTCGGAAGAGGTGGTACGCGCACAAGGCGGCGCCCAGAGCGCCGCCGGCATCGCCCGCCGCCGGCTGCACCCATACCCGACGGAATCGGCCGTCGCGGAGCACCTTGCCGTTGGCAACGCAATTGAGGGCCACCCCACCGGCCAGGCAGAGGTTTTGCGCGCCGGTTTCAGCAGCCAGTGAGCGAGTGAGCCGAAGTACGACCTCATTAGTCACCGCCTGGATGGAGGCAGCCAGATCCATGTGACGCGGGGTGAGTAGTTGGTCGGGGCCGCGCGGGGGGCCGCCGAAGAGTTCGTCGAAGGCCTTGTTGGTCATCTGGAGGCCCGTACAGTAGTCGAAGTAAGAGAGGTCGAGCTTGAACGAACCGTCGGACTTGAGATCGATCAGGCGATCCAGGATGAGTTTGGCATAGCGCGGCTCGCCGTACGGCGCCAGGCCCATGACCTTGTACTCGCCGGAATTGACTTTGAAGCCGGTGTAATGGGTGAAGGCCGATCGCCCTTGAGGAGCGATTTCTGGAAGAGCTTTTCCCGGAGCCACACCGGAATGGCCATCGAGAACGACCGAAAACCGCGTGGCGCAAACGCGAGGTACGTCTCGAGGAGGCGTTCGAACTTGAGAAACGGCTTGTCGTTCGGGCCGCGCGTCGGGCGATTCGCGTGGAGGCCCGCCCTCGCGAGGCCAGCGCGCGCACGCGCGCCCGTGAAGTAGACTATGGGCGCCGAGCCGGGCAGCCGATGCGGAAGGGAGGACGCCGATGCTGGGCCGCGAAGAGAACGAGCGATTGACGCGGGTGGGGCCTGGGACTCCTATGGGCACGTTGCTGCGCCGGTACTGGTTCCCTATCGCCGGCAAGGCCGATCTGGACGCCAATCCGGTCAAGGCGATCAAGCTCCTCGGAGAAGATCTGGTGCTGTTTCGCGACCGGCGCGGCCGGCTTGGACTGATCGGCGAGCGCTGTCCCCACCGTCGGGTATCGATGCGTTACGGTATTCCCGAGGAGGACGGCCTCCGGTGCTGCTACCACGGCTGGATGTTCGACAGCCAGGGGCGCTGCCTCGAGATGCCGGCCGAGCCTCCCGAAAGCAGCTTCAAGGACCGCGTGCGGACTCTCGCCTATCCAGTGGAAGAGCTCGGCGGCCTCGTGTTCGCGTACCTTGGTCCCGAGCCCACTCCGTTACTGCCGCGGTGGGACCTTCTGGTGATGGATAACGTCTGGCGCGACATCGGCGTGACGGTGATCCCCTGCAACTGGATGCAGTGCATGGAGAACTCTCTGGATCCGGTCCACACCGAGTGGCTCCACGGCCGCTACTACGAGTACATCATGGGCCGTAGCGCCGGAAAGGACGCGGGCGGCGAGCGGATGGTGAAGCGCGTCATCGGGCACCACCTGAAGATCGGCTTCCACGTCTTCGCCCACGGGATCGTCAAGCGGCGCGTGCGGCTGGGCGGGTCGGAGGACGATCCGTCGTGGCGGATCGGGCACCCCATCCTGTTCCCGAACATCCTGCGCGTCGGCTGGACGTTCCAGTTCCGCGTGCCGATGGACGACACCCATACCTATCACGTGATGTATCAGGTCCTGCCCGTTCCACCGGGGGCGGAGCCGACGCAGGAGCGCGTCCCGGTCTACCCGATCCCGCTCACGGACGAGCGCGGCGAGCACATCACGAACTTCGTGCTGGGCCAGGACATGATGGCGTGGGTGACCCAGGGGCCGGTCGCTGAGCGCGACCTCGAGAAGCTCGGCGACTCGGACCAGGGCGTGATTCTGTTCCGTCGCCTGCTGCGGGATCAGCTTGCGGTCGTCGCGGCCGGCGGTGACCCCATGAACGTCTTCCGCGATGTAGCGGCCAACAAGTGCATCGACATCCCCGTGGAGTACAGCCTGATCGAGGCAGCCCGCGCCCGTAGTCTCGCCGCCGGCCAAGCGCCCTGGAGCGCGCTGCTCGACACGGTGGAAAACGCCTGGGCCAGAGCGCCAGAGAGCGCTGGCTAAGGTCCGGGGCCGGAGACCAGGGACGTGCCAGACTCGGCGCACGTCATGCGATGGGCCGTCGCCGGCCTGGGGACCGCGGGATGCATGATGCTGCCGGCCATCCTCAGGCATCCGCACGCCAGGCTCACGGCGGCGGCCGATGCCGACGCCGGGGCGGCCGCAGCGTTCGCGCGTGACTTCCAGGCCGAGACATATTCGAGCGTCGAGGCGCTGTGCGGGAGCCCGAGCGTCGACGCGATCTACATCGCTACCCCGACGCAGTACCACACCGAGCACGTTCTCCTTGCCCTCGAGCATGGCAAGCATGTCGTTGTCGAAAAGCCGATGGCGCTCAGTCTCGACGATGCCGACCGGATGATCCGGGCGGCCGAGGCGCACGACCGGCAGCTCGTGGTGGGCCACTCGCACAGCTTCGAGCCGGCGATCCGCAAGATGCGGGAGATCGTTCAGAGCGGTGCGCTCGGCCGAGTTCGCATGTTGCACAACTGGTGCTTCACGGATTGGCTCTACCGCCCGCGCAACACCGAGGAGCTCGACACCCGCCTGGGCGGCGGCGTGACGTTCCGGCAGGGGTCGCACCAGTTCGACATCTTGAGATTCATCGGTGGTGGCCTGCTCCGGAGCGTCCGCGCGATGACCGCGCGCGGAGACGCCCAGCGCCCCACCGAAGACGCGCACGTGGTCTACATGGAGTTCGAGGACGGCACGCCGGCGACCGCCGTGTACAGCGGTGCCGATCACTTTCACACCACGGAGCTAATCTTCGGGATCGGAGAACAAGGTCAGCCCGTCGACCCCACGGCCTACGGCCGCGCCCGGCAGACGCTCCAGAAGGTCGGAAGTCGAGACGCGGAGCTCGGCCTCAAGCGTGCGGCCCGGTACGGCGGCAATCGCGCCCCGCACCCGGCCGGGCCGGCGCCGCATCCGTCCTTGTTCGGGCTCACCCTCGTCAGCTGTGAGAAGGGCGATATTCGGCAATCGGCGCACGGCGTCTACGTCTACGGCGAGAACGAGCGGTTCGAGGCAGCGCTCTCGACCGGCGACACCGGGCGAGGCGAGGTGGTTCGCGAGCTGTACGACGCGGTGGCCAAGGCGCGAGTCCCGGCCCACGGCGGACGCTGGGGAAAGGCGAACCTGGAAGTGTGCCTCGCGGTGCTGACCTCGGCCAGAGAACGACGGGAAGTCCTGCTCTTGCACCAGACAGCCGCGCCGGTCCTCTCGTAGGGGACAGGTGTCGCTCTGCGACGAACCCTCAGCGGGTATACGTCCCCGCGCCAGGTTGCGCCTGTGCCAACCGCCTCCCATCATGGCGAGGAGAGTGGGGTCGTCGTAGTTGAACCTGTGACAGTGTCGAGTGGGGTTTCATTGACGGACGCATCAACGACTGCCGACTGCCGGCGCTGAAGGAAACGAGTCAATGAAGGTCACGATGCTGTTAGCGGACTCGGCGCAGGCCGTCAATGGCAAGCTCTACATTCTGGGCGGCGGATGGTCAATCATCGGCCCAGACCCGGCCGCGACTGCAATAGCCATAAAGATTGACGTCCCGTGGGATCTGGCCAATCGATCTCACACGTTCAGGCTTGCTTTGCTGGACGCCGATGAACAGCCGGTGGTCGTGCCAACGCCTATCGGTGGTCACGCGCTCGAATTGACCGGCCAATTCGAAGCTGGCCGTCCGGCGGGCTTGAAGCCCGGTACCGATCTGGACGTCGTCTTGGCGATTAACGTCGGGGCATTCCCCATCAAGGCCGATAGTCGGTATCTTTGGCGATTCTTCATCAACAACGAAACAAAGCCCGACTGGCAGGTAATATTCACTACACGGCCTTCGAAGCCGGCCCGCTAATACACCCGTCCCTCGCTAAACTCTCTTGAAGTGGTTGGTGCCCCCGGGGTGACTCGAACACCCGGCACGCAGTTTAGGAATCCTCCGGGGGCACCGCCACTCTAATAGTTTCGCGCGCTGTTTGCAGATCGCGGCAGGTTGCGGCAGGAAACGCAACCCAGGCGCAACCGGTTCATCGCCTCCCTCGAGCCGCCTCCACGTAGGAGCGAAGCACGGCGTTCATGCGGCTCAGGTGTCCCCTGCCCTGCTTCCGAAACCACTCCAGCACGTCGCTGTCCACACGAAGGTGTACGGAAGTTTTGCCCGGGCCCGGCATGACCAGGTGAGCGTGCTCCCAAAAATCCGCGTCAATCTCGCGGACCGGGGCGTCGGCACGTGTGCGCGTCTTGCCGCGCACCCGTAGAGCCTTAAGTTCTTCGGGCGAGTAACGCTTGATATCTTTTCTTGCCATCTTCGCCTACCTTCCACGCGCTGATGATCCGGCGATTGTCACCCCGCCAGGTGTAGACCACGAGGTAATAGTCGTCGTCTACGTGCCCAAGCGCGCGAACCCGAATCTCGCCGTAGCCACTCCGCCTGTCCTCGGCTTCGACGACGGCATTTTCGAAGATCAGGGCGGCGTCCCGGAAATCGACACCGTGCTCGTCGAGATTTCGCCGCCTCTTTTCCTCATCCCATTCGAAGGCTACGGTACACGTATGTGTACACATCTGTCAAGTCCCCTGGACGATCGATTTCGGGATGTTTGGCGAGACAGGTCACGTGAAACTGGATAAGGCTGTCCGGGCTCGCCGGCCTCGCTGACGCAAACAATGTGCTACAGTGCCTCCGCCAGCCATTCAAATCTCTTCTGGAAAGTGTTCCGAACGTCTACAGCAGAAGACCGCCGTTCGCGCTCTCGCAGCCTGACCTATTTAATAGCCCGCCCGTGGAGGAAGCCCCGCAACAGGCGTAGAATCCAGCTTGGGCTGGACGCCCACGTCAGCCGGACGGACGGAACCCGTTTCTCCGGCGTGGTCACCGTCCAGTCCTCCTCCAACGCCTTGGCACCGAGTGAGAAAGAAGAAGGGCTAGACGCCGATGGTTGTGACGCTGCCCATCGCCACGATAAAGCGAATTCTCGATCGCGTGACGAACCTGCCCGAACAGGCCAGCGGGTTGTTCGTGCCAGGGATTTTCATTCCAACGCCAACGACAAGGCCGGGACCAAGACTCCCTGAGAACATCGTCTCGGCGCTGGAGAAGGCTAGAGACGACAAAACTCTAATAGGCGATGGCAAACGCGTGGGGCATCTCGGACACTACGACTTCATCACATTGCGCGATTGGTGTCGCGCCATGCGCCTCGGTTCCGACGCTGTTGCTGTGGAAGCTGCCGTGAGGGCTGCGCCGGAGTGAGCCTGGACCCCAAGGCAGCGCGGGCGCAGTGGGGAAGCGTCGGGTTTGAACGTGGTTGACTCCGCTCTTCAGGCACTCGCGGCCTTCAACCGGGCGCATCCCATCTTTCTGATTGGCCTGCTCGGACTACTCGGTGTGTCTCTCGACAACTGATCGTGCTTCAATCCGCCTCGGGCACTCTTCCGGCTCCCGACAGCCCGACGGTCAGCCGTCCTTCTCTGCTCGACAACGGTCGACTTCTCGCATTACTTCGATGCCCGGGGAGCCGGCTTCTTCGAAGATCACTTTCCGCTACAACGACCCGCACCACTTGCCTTCGCCGCAGCCGGCCTCGAACCAGCGCTGGTGCTCGGACATCTTCCTGATCCCGTGCTGGAGCGGCGAGGTGCTCTCGGTCGCCTTCGCCATCGATTGCCATGAATCGGGAAGTCTGCGCGTGGACGGCGTCGCGCCGGCCGCTGAACGGGGGCGACATTCGCACGCTTATGGACAAGGCGCTATGGGCGCGCTTCGGTGAGACGGTGGTGACCGCGCCGCACGCGATCCAGTGGCTCAGTGACAACGGCCCGCAGTACACCGCAACGGCCTCGGTGCTCTACGCGCATGAGCTGGGCCTGGTGCCGATCACGACGCCGGCGTACAAACGCGACTAACGTGCACGAGCTGCACGACGCGCAGAGCGTGCTCGCCCAGCTCGGGGCCTGGATCGACGACTACAACCGCCTGGAGCCTAACTCAGCGCTCGGCATGCGGAGCCCGGCCGACTACCGGGCGGTGACGTCAGCGAGCCGCGAACTCACGCCCCCATCTGTCTAGGACTTTGGGGAGCGGCTCACCGTCCCGTTGCACTCGTGGGCGAATGCTCTATCCCGGTCGTGTAAAAGGTCTCGCGCCAGGCGCGTTCCATTCGGCTTTTGCAGAAGACTCTGCCGATCTCTGCGCACCTGGAACCGATCAGGGACTTCCCGCACTGCCCCTAAGGGGGTTTCTGTATTGAGGGCGGGCCCGGCGGCCCCTAACGTCGCCGCCGAGGCGCGCGACGCGAACGCCAGTAAGAAGCCAGCAATCCCTTTGCTACGGCCGCCACACGGCGCTCTCGTGGCTCGTGGCGGTCTGCGTGGGCGTCACGATGCCCCTCGCCACGGGAGCAACCACCGCACGCGCTCCGCGTGCGGTCGCGCGACCGCCCCCTCGTCGGCCGGACCCTATGGGCGTGACAACTCGGTGGGCGTGGCGAACGGAGAAGCGGTTTGAGACTTTACGCTCTCTAAGGGAGGGGCAAGATGAGGAGCGTTGTTCCGTCACTTGCTGTGATGTTTGCCCTGATACTGGCGCCGGTGCAGCCAGCACTGCTCGCGCAGCTTGTTCAAGTTCAAGTAACGCTCACGTGCTCCGATGGAACAGAGATCACCGATACGCTGCTGGTGGTGGACTCAGCCGCGCTTGCCGCGCTCCAGTCGGCGGTCGAAGCGATGGCCCTATACCCCGCGGGGCTGACCTGTCGACTGACCCAACAGCTTGGTGAATCGCTCGGCGGGCTCTTCGCTCCGCTCGTCGCTTTCGCCCAATCGTCCGGCGGCAACCCGGTATGGAACTACACCGTCGGCGGCGGTCGGGCTGTGATCTCAAGCAGGTGCTCGGGGGAGGAGACCAACTTCGGGTTCAGCGCCCGTGTCGAGCCGGCATTTGACGGCACCCAGGGTCAGGGTCAGGGCACGTTCAACCTGACCATCCCACAATGCGGATCGTTCAACGGCTCGCATCTCGGCACGAAGGTCGACTGCGTCCACGTGAATGGCAGCACGGCTAACCTGGGGGCCGTGGTCACGCATGCGACGGGGGTGTTTGCCGACCCACTGCAGTATGGTTTCACTGAAAACGAGACCCGCATTGGTGTGCTAGTCATTGACTCAGGCGTTCCGGGCGGAACGGGCGACAGGATCGGCTGGTCCAACCGCGCGATCGAGAGCATGTGCGGTTTGGAAACCGATACGGACGCCCCCGTCGACAACGGCAACGTCAAGGTCCACCAGGCGAACCCGTAGCAAACTGGCGCGGGTGCCAGGAGCCAGACCGGAAGGCGGAACGCAGAAGCACCGAGACCCACGAGGGAGGGTGGCCGACAAGGGGGCCACCCTCCCTCCGCGCGGCGGCCTCAGCGCGTGCGCAGGACCACCACCATCAAGCCGGATCAGCCGCAATGAGCACCGTCGGTGGAGGATGGCTGGCGGGAGTCTAGCAGACCTCTTGGCTACTGGGTCCAGCGACCCCGCGATCTCTTGGACAGCACGGCTCGTATAGGCCGGCCGGCCAATGACTTAATAGTTTCTTTCTGGGACATCCCGGGTCTTACCATCTTGTCTTGCTCGTCGGTGCCGGCGTTTGCGCTGATCCGCAGG
>Ga0209058_1000080_pt1 | contig 67069 bp, 64 predicted proteins | sample GraSoiAngelo_147_FD_185904 | JGI IMG/M metagenome (GOLD analysis project Ga0209058, IMG submission 185904) | Grasslands soil microbial communities from the Angelo Coastal Reserve, California, USA - 14_1009_05_40cm (SPAdes) (version 2) | ecosystem: Environmental > Terrestrial > Soil > Grasslands ... | reverse complement strand
GTCGACGCCGGCGCCGGCCCGGCCGATGACCTCGAGGCGCCGGCCCGCCTCGATCACGGGCCGGGTCACCTTGGTGGCGCTGCGAACGATGAGCCCTTCGTACTCGCCGATGCGCTCGACGAGCTCGCGCTCGCCGAGCGAGCCGACCACCTCGACGTCCAGGCCGTGCTTGCGGAGCGCATCGACGCCGACGGCCTGGAGCCCGTCGGCGACCAGGACGCGCTTCACGACTTCTCGGCGAAGATCTTCTGGGCGGCCCGGACGCTCGACCCGAAGTCTACCGGCTGACCGATGTCGGCGAGCACCTGCTCGAGTGCCGCCAGCGCGTTGATGACGTCGAACTCGGCGGCGTAGCCCATGTGGCCCAGGCGGAAGAGCTGCCCCTTCATCTCCCCCTGCCCGCCGGCGATCGTGATGTTGTGGCTCTGTGAGTACGCCGCGACGATCTTCTCGCTGTCGACGCCCTTCGGGGAGACGACGGCGGTCACCGCCGGGCTCGGCGTGGCCTGGGCGAACAGCTCGAGCCCGAGCGCCTCGGCGCCCGCCCGGGTGGCGCGCGCGAGCCGGTCGTGGCGCCTGAAGACGTTGGCCAGGCCCTCGGCCTCGATCAACCGGAGCGCCGCGCGCAGCCCGACCATGATCGACACCGCGGGGGTGAAGCGCACCTCGTTCTTCGTGACGTACTTCAGCTCGTCGGCGAGGCTGAAGTAGAACTTCGGCAGGGTCGAGGTCCTGGTCTTCCGCCAGGCCTTCTCGTTGAGGGCGCAGAACCCGAGGCCGGGCGGCAGCATCAGCCCCTTCTGCGACCCCGACACGATCAGGTCGATGCCCCAGGCGTCCATCGCAAGGTCGGCGATGCCGAGGCTCGATACCGCGTCGACGACGAGGATCGCGTCGTGCTGCCGGGTGACCGCCGCGTAGGCGCGGACGTCGTGCAGTACGCCGGTGGAGGTCTCGCTGTGCTGGACGAGCACGGCCTTCGCTTCGGGATGGCTCTTCAGCGCCTCGGCGACACGTCCGGCGTCGACGGTCTGCCCGAACGGCGCCCTCAGGTCGATCGCCTCGAGGCCGTACGCGCGGGCGAGGTCGAGCCAGCGGTCGCCGAACTTGCCGGCGCGGACGACGATCACGCGGTCGCCGGCCGAGAGCGTGTTGACGACGGCCGCTTCCATCGCCCCCGTGCCCGAGCACGCGAGCGGTACCACCTCGGCGCTCGTCTGGAAGAGCTTCTTGAGCGCCGCGCGCACCTCGACGAAGAGCGCCTCGTACTCCGGCGTCCGGTGGTGGATGATCGGGGCCGCCATCGCGAGCAGGACTTCGCTCGGGACGGGCGTCGGCCCCGGCGCCATCAACTGGTACTTCTTCATGCAGACGGCCTCCTTGACGCGATGAGAGTCGATTGGATGTTAGCACGGCCTCCCACGCCCGACCGGCCCAGCGCGGTCACGAAGATCGCGTGTTTGCCCGCGGCGTGCGGCGAGAAGAATTCCACGACGTGCCCGTCGTAGAACGTGAGGCCGGAGGCGCCGAATCCCTGCGCGTAGGCGGAGAGGTAGGCGCGGCCGCCGGCCAGTCCCGCCTCGAGATTCGCCAGACGATAGCCCCGCTCGCCGAACGCGCGCGTGAGCGCGTCGAGCCGCGCGAGCCAGTAGATGACGGCCGCCGCGTCGCCGCCGAGCGGCTGCTCCAGGCAGAGATACGCCGACCGATTCCGAAACTCGCCGGTGGCCAGGGTCTCGAGCGCGTGAGCGTCCGGCCGGTAGAAATACGCGCCCGACGGCACGTCCTCGATGGCATTCACGATCAGATAGAGATCGACGAGGCCGCCCGGCGCGTCGGCATCGATGGACCGCGAGGCCGCCCAGAGCGTGGTCGAGAGCTCCTCGGCCGTCAGCGGCGCGTGGCCGAATTCGCGGGTCGAGCCGCGGCGCTGAATGGTCTCGCCGAGCCCGCGGCCCGCCCGTTCGCGAGGGGGCGGCAGCGCGATCAGGTTCGCGCGTTCCGGAGGCGTCGTGTCCCGCCACGCGCCCTCCCGCCAGGCGGCGACCGCAGCGGTCGTGGCGAGCGAGGACGCGGCGTGCATCTCGCGGACCAGCGGATAGTCGACCTCGGACGACGACAACGGCAAGGTCGCGTGGTCGATCGAGTCGAGCGAGCCGCCCGCCGGCGCGGCGGCGGCCTCGGGTCCGAGCGCGACCAGCTCCAGGGCGACCTCGCGGGCCGGGTCGAGCCCGAGCAACCCGTTGATCTCGACGTCGACGAAGCCCGTCAGCACGCGCGGCGCGAGCCCGAGGCCATCACCGATCGCGAGCACGTTCGCGAGCATCGTGCCCGAGTCCCAGAAGAGATGGCGGTACGCGCGAGCCTGGTACTTCCAGGTGTTGCGCCAGTAGATCGCGGTCAGCACGATGGTCGCCGGCCGGCGCGCGAGCGACTCGTCGGCGGCGGCGGCCGCGAGCGCCGCGCGCACGTCCCTCTTGCGCAGGCCGCGCAGCGCGAAGTCACCGGGGCAGAAGTGATAGAGGCCAGGCTCGAGCCCCGCGACCTCTCCGACCGCGACGTAGACCTCGGTCTGGTACAAGGCGCCGGTCGAGGCCGCCGCGCGGAAGAGCACCTCGCCGCCGCCCGGGTAGGTCTTCTTCTTCGTCACGCCGGCGGCGTAGTAGAGCACCGCCGCCAGCTGGCTCAGACCGAGCGACGCGGCGGCCGACGCCGGCGCGGCGAGCGCCGCGAGCGTGTCGATTCCCAGCGGGTCGAGCTCGCGCGGGAGCGGAATCGCCGGCAGATCCGTGTACACCTTGAACGGAAAGGGCTTGATGTCCCACTCGAGCGTGTGGCCGCTGGTGCGGACCGACGCGGGCGAGTGGGTGGTCCGGTCGTGATACTCGCGCGCGGTCAAAAGCGATACGGCGGGCGGACGACGCCCCGCTCGGTGATGATGGCCGCGATCAGCCGGGCCGGCGTCACGTCGAAGGCGGGATTGAAAACCGGCGAGGCGCTCGGCGCGGTCTGCTGCGCGCCGACCCGCCGCACCTCCGCGGGGTCGCGCTCCTCGATCGGGATCTCGGCGCCCGAGGCGAGTGCGGGATCGATCGTGGAAAACGGCGCGGCGACGTAGAACGGCACCTTGTGGTGAGCGGCGAGCACCGCCAGCGAGTAGGTGCCGATCTTGTTGGCGGTGTCGCCGTTCGCGGCGATGCGGTCGGCGCCGGTCACGATCAGGTCGACCTCGCCGCGCGCCATCACCGACGCGGCGACCACGTCGGCGATCAGCCGATGCGGGATCCCGTCGCGCACGCACTCCCACGCGGTCAGGCGCGAGCCCTGCATCACCGGACGGGTCTCGTCGACCCACACGAGCGCCACCTTGCCTTGCTCGTGCGCGGCGCGGACGACGCCGAGCGCGGTGCCGTACCCGGCCGTCGCCAGCGCGCCCGCGTTGCAGTGAGTCAGGATCCGCGCGTTCGGCGGCACCAGCGAGGCGCCGTGGGCGCCCATTGCGCGATTCGCGGCGATGTCCTCGTCGCGGATCGTCTGCGCCTCGGCGAGTAGCCGCGCCCCCACCTGGTCGAGCGGGAGCGCGCTCGACGCGACGGCGACGCGCCGCATCCGGTCGAGCGCCCAGAAAAGGTTGACGGCGGTCGGCCGCGTCGCGGCGAGCCCCTTGATCGCCGTCTCGAGATCGGCCATCAGACCGTCGAACGTCGCGGCGCGGCTCTCGCGGGCCGCCAGCACCACACCGAAGGCGGCGGCGACGCCGATCGCCGGGGCGCCGCGGACCACGAGCGTCCGGATCGCCGCGCCCACCTCCTGCCAGCCCCGGTAGGCGCGCTCGACCTCTCGCTCCGGGAGCACGGTCTGGTCCAGGAGGATCAGCCGGTCGGTGTCCCAGCGGACGGGCGCGATGGCGGTCACGACGCGCTCGTGAGGGCGAGCGCCAGGCGGCTCTGAATCTCGGCCCGGGCCAGGCCCGTGATCTCGGCAATCTTGGCTCTTCCCTGGAGGCCGCTCACGATGCTGATCGTCGAGGGCGGGACGCCGAGCGCCCTGGCCAGGAGACGAGCGACGGCGGCGTTCGCGGCGCCGGCCACGGGCGCTGCGGTGACGCGAACGCGGAGCGTCGTGTCCTGCCAGCCGACGATCTCGTCGCGCGACGCCCGCGGTTGGACCCGGAGCGACAGCCGCGTGGCCTCAGCTCTTGCCGTCGTCCTTGTCCTCGCCGAACTCGGCCGACATCATCCGGTAGTAGCTCTCGAGCGTGGCGCGAAAGTCCTCGATGAGCTGACGGCGGACGCGCCGCAAGGTCTGGATCTCGCCCCGGATCCGCGCCTCCTCGGCTCGGCCCTCCTCGATGATCTTCTCGCTCCTGAGCTCGGCCTCGCGCATCAGCAGCTCCGCCTCGCGGCGCGAGGTCGCCTTCATCTCGTCGCCGAGCCGATGGGTCGTGACCAGCGTGTCCTGCAGCGCCCGCTCGCGCTCGCTGAGGCCGCGCGACCGCTCCTCGAAGGTGGCGACCTGCTCCTTCAGCTGCGCGTTCTCCTTGAGCACCGTCTCGTAGTCTTCGGCCACGTCGTCGAGGAAGGCGTCGACCTCGTGGACGTCGAAGCCGCGGAACCACCTGACGGTGAATTGCTGCTGGCGAATATCGAGCGGGCTAATGCGCATGGGACCTCCGACGTCCTAGCCGATCTCGGTGGAGATTCGATACAGCACCGGGACCAGGAATTCCTTCAAAAAATACAGCACGAGAATCACGATCATCGGCGAGAAGTCGATCCCCATCTGGGAGATCGGCAGCCGCTCGCGCACCGGCCTGAGCACCGGCTCGGTCACGCGGTGGAGGAACCGCACGATCGGGTTGTAGGGATCCGGGCTCACCCACGAGAGGATCGCCCGGGCGATGATGATCCAGATGTAGGCGACGATGACGAGGTTGACGAGGTTCGCGAGCGCGATGAAGAAGTAGTAGATGATGAACACTACTTCGGCCCCTGGCCCAGCTCACGCGAGCGCTCGGTCGCCCGCTCGACCGCCTTGATGAACGTGGTGCGGATGCCGCCTTCCTCGAGCGCGGCGATGCCGGCGATCGAGGTGCCCCCCGGCGAGCTGACCATGTCCTTGAGCGCGCCCGGGTGCAAGCCGGTCTCGAGCAGGAGCTTCGCGGCGCCGAGCACGGTCTGGGTGGCGAGGGTCATCGCGGTGATCCGATCGAGCCCCATCCGCACGCCGCCGTCGGCGAGCGACTCGATCACCACGGCCACGTACGCGGGCCCGGAGCCCGACAGGCCCGTCACCGCGTCCATCAGGCTCTCCTCGAGGACGACCACTCGTCCCACCGCGCCGAAGATCTCGCCGGCCGCGTCGAGGTCGTCGGGCTCGAGACCGTCGGCCTTGGCAATGGCCGTCACGCCCTCGAGGACGAGGGCCGGGGTGTTCGGCATCACGCGAATCAACCGCGCGTCTTTGTTCAAGACGGCGCGGATCTTCGCGGTGGAGACGCCGGCGGCGATCGAGATCAGGAGCTTCTTGCGCGTGACGGCCGGCGCGATCTCCTTCAGGACCGCGTCCATGATCTGCGGCTTCACCGCCAGGATCACGACGTCCGAGTGGCGGACCAGCTCGACGTTGTCGGACGAGACCTGGATGCCGTACTGGCGGTCGAGCTGCTTGAGGCGGTCCAGGCGCACGTCGGCGGCGTGGATCGCGCTCGCCGGCACCAGGTTCGCGCCGAGGAGCCCCTTGATGAGCGCCTCGCCCATGTTACCGCCGCCGACGAAGCCGACGGTGAGACCCTTGATCGTCATCGTTGCCCCGGTCCGGGCTCTGGCCGCGGCGGGCGCGGTCCGAAGATCGCCGTGCCGACCCGGACCATCGTCGCGCCTTCCTCGATCGCCACCTCGAAATCGCCGCTCATCCCCATCGAGAGCTCGGCGAAGCCGTGGCGCTCGCCGAGCTTTCGGAGCGCGCGGAACCACACGCGCGAGTCGTCGGGCTCCTTCGCCTCCGGCGGGATCGCCATGAGGCCTCGCACCTTCACCATCGACATGGCCGCCACCGCGTGCAGCAGCTCGTCGAGCCCGTCCGGCGCCACGCCGCCCTTGGATGCCTCGCCCGCCAGATTCACCTCGACCAGCGCGTCCACGGTGCGGCCGCGCGCCCGTGCGCGCTTGTCGAGCTCCCTGGCGAGATCCAGCCGGTCGAGCGAGTGGATGACGTCGAAGATCTCGAGCGCGTCGCGCACCTTGTTCGTCTGCAGGTGGCCGATCAGGTGCCAGGGGACCGGACGGCCGATCTCGGCGACCTTCTCCTTCGCCTCCTGCACCCGGTTCTCGCCGAGCGCCGGCACCCCCCCCTCGATCGCCTCACGGATCCGGGCGACCTCGACCGTCTTCGAGACACCGATGAGTAGCACAGCCGACGGACGGCGGCCCGCGCGCTCCGCGGCCTTCGCGACCCGCTCACGCACCCGCTCGAGATTGGCGCGGATGTCGGTCATCTCGTGGTGATTCTAGCAGGGGGCCGCGTGCGGGGGGAGAGGGCTCGCCTCAAGGCAGCGCGGCCAGGGTGACCAGCCGGCCCCGATTGCCTCGCCGGTACGAGTACAGGAGGTCGGGATGACACGCGGTGCAAAGTCGTGGATTCTCGATCGACTCGGGCGCGACCCCGGCTTCGACCAGGAGCGCCTCGTTGGCTGACCAAAGATCGAGCATCACGTGGCCGCCGCGCAACGGCGTGACCCACGCGCGCCAGCGCTCGCCGAAGGCGCGCGCGAGCTCGGCCGTGACCGGCTCGTCGACCTCGTAGCAGCACGGGCCGATCGACGGCGCGATCGCGGCGCGAAGCGAGCCGGGCCGCGCCCCGGCCTCCCCGAGCGCCCGGACGGCCGCCCGGGTCGTGCCGCGCACCGTGCCACGCCAGCCGACGTGCGCGATGCCGAGCGCCCGCGCCGACGGATCGTAGAGCACGATCGCGAGGCAGTCCGCGGTGAAGATCGCGAGGGGCACGCCCCGCTCGGCGGTCACCAGAATGTCGACCAGCCCCGCGAACCCTCCGCCCGCCGGCGCCCGCGCCGCGTCAGCTCCGTGCACCTGCCGCGCATAGCTCACCCGAGACATCGACAGCCCCGCGGCCCCGAGAACCCGCTCCGCCTCCGCCCGGAATGGCGCCCTCGGCGCCTCGGGCACGATCGGCTCGGCAAACGAGCCGATCCCCGGACAATGCCGAGTCGTCGTCGCATGCGGGAGGCCGAGCGCGCTCAGCGACGCAAACGTGAAGTACTCCGTGGGCCGACCATGAGCGACAAGAAGGGAGGTCGAAGTCATCGGTCCCTCAGTATGCCGGACCCACGGGTCACCGGGAGGGGGTCCGCCCCCTCCCGGTGACCCTACTAATCCGCCTGGCGTCTGAGGAACGCGGGGACTTCGAGATCCGTGCCGTCGCCAAGAGCCTCCTCGGCAACTTCCCCGCGCGGATCGGCAAACTTGCGGCGCCAAGGGGCCACGGGTGCGGCCGCGGACGACGGCAACGGACGCGACGGCCGCGGCAGATCAACGACCTTGCCGCCAAGGCCGACGCTTTCCTTCTTGTCGGCGAAGCCCGTCGCGATCACCGTCATCCGCACCTCGTCCGAGAGCTGCGGATCGATGACGGCGCCGAAGATGATGTGCGCCTCCTCGTGGGCGGCCTCCTGGACGATGCGCGCCGCCTCCTCGACCTCGTGGATCGAGAGATCGGCGCCGCCCGTGAAGTTGATCAGGATGCCGCGCGCGCCTTCGATCGACGTCTCGTCGAGCAGCGGGCTCGCCACCGCCTTCTGCGCGGCGTCGAGCGCGCGGTTCTCGCCCTTGCCGGTGCCGGTGCCCATCATCGCCAGGCCCATGCCCGACATGATCGTGCGGACGTCGGCGAAGTCGAGGTTGACGAGGCCCGGCACCAGGATCAGGTCCGAGATGCCCTGCACCGCCTGCTGGAGCACCGAGTCGGCGACCCGGAACGCGGCGATCAGCGGGGTGCCGCGATCGACGACCGAGAGCAGCCGCTGGTTGGGGATCGTGATGAGCGTGTCGACCACGCCGCGCAGCGCCTCGAGCCCGGCCTCGGCCTGGAGCATGCGCTTACGGCCCTCGAAGGTGAACGGCTTGGTGACCACGGCGACCGTCAGGATGCCCAGGTCCTTCGCCAGCGACGCGACGACCGGCGCCGCGCCGGTGCCGGTGCCGCCGCCGAGGCCCGCGGTGATGAACACCATGTCGCTGCCGGCCAGCAGCCGCGTGATCTGATCCGGATCTTCCTGCGCCGCGTTGCGGCCGACGTCCGGGTTCGAGCCGGCCCCGAGACCCCCGGTGAGCCTGGCGCCGAGCTGGATCTTCACGGGCGCCGGCGAGGCGCTGAGCGCCTGGAGGTCGGTGTTGGCCACGATGAACTCGACCCCCGTGAACTGCGCGGCCATCATGCGGCTCACCGCGTTGCCGCCGCCGCCGCCGAGCCCGATGACCTTGATCTTCGCGGCCTGTGTCGTGGGTTCGAGCTCGAAGAGCGGGCGCCGCGCGCGATCCTTCTCCATCGCATCCTCCTGTGAGTGATCGCCGGAGGTGCGCCTCCGGCTGGGTGAACGGTCCACGTCCGGCGTGAACAGATGCGGCTGACGTCCGTCTCGACCGGGCCTAGAAGAGGTCACCGAGAAATCCCGTCACGAGCCGTGCGAAGCGACCCACCGGCCCGGGGGCGCCGACGGACTCGCCGGACGCGCCCGCCCGGGCGCCGTAGAGCGCCAGGCCGACGCCGGTGGCGTAGATCGGGCTCTCGATTACGTCCGCCATCCCGCCGACGCCGATCGGCACGCCGCGGCGCACGGGTTGATCGAAGATGCCCTCAGCCAGCTCGGGAACTCCCTCCATGATCGACGTCCCTCCCGTGACGACGACGCCCGCCGTGGCCGCGTCCTGGAACCCGCCGCGGGCGAGCTCGCGCGCCACCAGTGTGAAGATCTCCTCGGCCCGAGGCTGGATGATCTCCGAGAGGAGCTGCCGCGAGAGCTGCCGCGGCTTGCGGCCGCCAACCGACGGCACGTCGACCGTCTCCTCGGCGGACACCAGCGCGGTCAGCGCGCATCCGTAGCGCTTCTTGATGTCCTCGGCATCCGCGGTCGGCGTGCGCAGCCCGATCGCGATGTCGTTGGTGATGTGGTCGCCGCCCAGCGGCAGGACCACCGTGTGCCACACCGCGCCGTTGCGCAGCAGTGCGACGTCGGTCGTGCCGCCGCCGATGTCGATCACGACGACGCCCAGCTCCTTCTCGTCGTCGAACAGCACCGCCTCGGCCGAGGCCAGCGGCTCGAGCACGATGTCCTGGACCGCGAGGCCCGCCCGATTGACCGAGCGGACCATGTTCTGGACCGAGGTGACGGTACCGGTGACGATGTGCACCTCGACCTCGAGGCGGACGCCCGACATGCCGATCGGCTCGCGCACGCCGTCGCCGTCGTCGACGACGAAGCTCTGCGGCAGGACGTGGATGATCTCCCGGTCTTGCGGCAGGTTGATCGCGCGCGCGGCCTCGATCACGCGCTCGACGTCGGCCTCGCTCACCTCGTGATCCTTGCCGGTGATGCCGACGACGCCACGGCTGTTCACCCCGCGAATGTGGCCGCCGGCGATGCCTGCGAAGGCGCCCGAGACCTCGACGCCGGCCATCTGCTCGGCCTCGGCGATGGCGGATCTGATCGCCTCGACGGTCGAGTCGATGTTGACGACGATCCCGCGCCGGAGCCCGCGCGAGGGCGCGGTGCCGACGCCGATGACGTTCAGGAGGCCCCGGGGGGCCGGCTCGGTGATGATCGCGCAGACCTTCGTGGTGCCCACGTCGAGGCCGACCACGAGGTCGGGCGCCTTCGCGCGCTTCATCGGGTGCCCCCGCGCTGGAAGACCACCTGGTCGCGGAACCGGAGATCGACCGTCCGCACGTCCTGCGTCGCGATCTGCGCCAGGACACCCTCGAGGCGCGCGAGACGCTCGTCCCAGTCCTCGGTGCCCAGGCGCACCTCGACGCCGTCGACCGTGTAGAGCACCGGCCCCTCGCGCCGGCTCATGTCGATCTCCGAGATCTCCGCGGTGAGCCCGTTGCCGCTTCTCAAGAGGGCGCGGATCACGCCGATCGCGGCGCGGGCCTTCGGGCCGGGCGCCGTGCGCATCGACGCGAGCTCGTCCGCCGACAGGCCGCTGATCACGGGCATCGGCGGCGCGACCGCCTCGGGCGAGGCGCCGAGCAGGCGACCCTCCTCGTCCATCCAGTGCAGGCGCCCGCCGTGGACGAGGGTGAACGGACGCCGCTCCTCGACGCTGATCACGACCCGGTTGGGCAGCTCGCGCACGACGTCGGCCCGGCGGACCTCCGGCAGCGACTCCACGCGGCCGGCCACGCCCATCGTGTCGAGGCGGAAGATGTTGGTGCCCCGCGGGATCGCGGCGACCGCCAGGATCTGGTCGGGCGGCACGCGCGAGACGCCGCGGACCTCCACGCTGGCCACCGCGAAGTGCTGGGTCGTCAGGAGCCAGCGGAGCGCGGCGCCGCCGGCCGCGGCGACCGCCACGATCGTCAGCGCGGTGCCGAGCAGCCGCCGCAGGCGGGCGCGGCGGCCGGGCCGCGGCCGCTTCGATCGGCCGACGCGCTGCCGCGCGACGAAGGCCGAGCGCTCGCCCATGTCAGCGAGCGCGGCGGCCCGGCTTCTCGGCGAGCTGAGGCCGCTCGGCATCTACTCGCCGATGATCCGGATCTCGTTCTCGAGCGTGACCGAGAAGTGCGTCTGCACGCGCTCGCGCGTCAGGTCCATGAGCGCCACGATGTCGGCCGCGGTCGCGCCGCCGCGGTTGACGATGAAGTTGGCGTGCTTCGAGGAGATCTCCGCGCCGTTGATCCGCTTGCCCTTGAGGCCGCACTTCTCGATCATCCGCGCCGCGACGTCGCCGGGCGGGTTCTTCCAGACGCAGCCGGCCGAGGCGAGCGCCAGCGGCTGAGTGGACTTCTTCACCTTGAGCCGCTGCTTCATCTCCTTCTGGATCTCCGCCAGCGGCTTGCGATGCAGGCGGAGGCGGCAGCCGATCAGGACGGAGCCCGCGGGCGCGTTGAAGTTGCGATACGTGAACGTGCCGGGGGCCGGCTTGAACTCGCCGAGCGAGCCGTCGGGATGCAGGAAGTACACGGCGCTGACGAAATCACCGATCCAGCCGTCGGCTGTTCCGGCGTTCATTGCCAGCGCGCCGCCGATCGTGGCCGGGATGCCCACCAGGCACTCGATGCCGCCGAGATTGAGGGCGGCCGCCTCCCGGATCAGCGCCGAGAGAGACACGCCGGCGCCGGCGAGCGCCTCCTCGCCGTGGAACTCGGCGCGTCCCAGACAGCCCTCGAGACGCAGAACGACGCCGCGCACGCCGCGATCCTTGACCAAGAGGTTGTTGCCGCCGCCGATCACCGAGACCAGCAGCTGCTCGCGCTCGGCGAACATGAGCGCGTGGCGAATGTCGTCCACGTCCTGTGGCACGACGAAGATGTCGGCGGTGCCGCCGATGCGGAGCGAGGTGTGGAAGCTCAGGGGCTCCTTGAACCGCACTTCCCCCCGGATCTCTCCTAGCATGTGGCCCTCCCAGTCATCGAGTGGCGTCCAAGCGCTTCAGCAGCTCCGGGCCGAGCTGGCTCACGTCGCCGGCGCCGAGCGTGATCACGAGATCCCCGCGGCGGGCGATCTCGGCGAGATGCTCGACGATGCGCGTGCGGTCGCTGCCGAGGTAAGTGACATCGCGATGGCCGTGCGACCGGATCCCGTCGGCGAGATCCCGGCCCGAGACGCCGGGGATCGCCGGCTCGCCGGCCGCGTAGACGTCCATCACGATCAGCACGTCAGCCAGATTGAACGCCGTCAGGAACTCGTCCCGCAGATGCTGGGTCCGGGTGTAGCGGTGCGGCTGAAACACCGTCACGACCCGACAGTCGAAGCCGGCCTTGGCGGCGGCCAGGGTCGCCCGGATCTCGGCCGGGTGATGACCGTAGTCGTCGACCACCGTGACGCCACGGGCACGACCCAGGATTTGAAATCGGCGCTGGACTCCGGAGAATCCGGAGAGCGCCCGCTGAATCGTGGAAAACGGGATCTCCAGGTCCAGCCCCACGCCGATCGCCGCGAGCGCGTTGAGCACGTTGTGGCGGCCGGGGATCTGGAGCGTGACCTCGCCGAGGAGGCTGTCGCGCTGATAGACCTCGAACCGGCTGGTCATGCCCGAGAGGTGCAGGCGGCGCGCGACGAGGTCCGCGCCCGACTCGAGCCCATACGAGACGATCCGCTTCTCGATTCTCGGGATCAGGAGCTGGATGTTCGGCTGATCCAGGCAGAGCACCGCCGCGCCGTAGAAGGGCACCTTGTTGACGAAGGCGACGAAGGCGTCGCGGATCGCGTCGAGGGTGCCGTAGTGGTCGAGGTGCTCGGCGTCGACCGTCGTGACGACCGCGATCGTCGGCGCCAGCTTCAGGAACGAGCCGTCGGACTCGTCGGCTTCGGCGATGAGGAACTCGCCCTGGCCCAGCCGCGCGTTCGAGCCGAGACTCGTCACCCGGCCGCCGACGACGATCGTCGGGTCGAGGCGGCCCTCGGCCAGCACGGTGCCGACCATCGAGGTGGTCGTGGTCTTGCCGTGGGTGCCCGCGACCGCGATGCCGTACTTGAGACGCATCAGCTCGGCGAGCATCTCCGCGCGGGGGATCGTCGGGATCTGCTGCCGGCGCGCGGCCTGGACCTCGACGTTGTCGCGCGAGACCGCCGACGAGTAGACGACCACGTGCGCGCCCTCGACGTTGGGGGCCTCGTGACCGATGAACACCTTCGCGCCCAGCTGGGCGAGCCGCTCGACGGCATCGCTCCGCTTCTGGTCCGAGCCGGTCACCCGGTAGCCGAGGTTCAAGAGGATCTCGGCGATACCGGACATGCCGATGCCGCCGATCCCGACGAAGTGGATCTGCTGGTAGCGCTTAAACATGGGCCTGCTGGGAGATGTTCAGGAGCACTCCCGTCGAGAGCATCGTGACGAGCAGGGCCGAGCCGCCGAACGAGATGAACGGCAGCGGCAATCCCTTCGTCGGCAGAAGGCCGGTGACGACGCCCAGGTTCACGAGCGTCTGGGTCGCGATCAGCACGGTGATCCCGAGCGCCAGGTAGCCGCCGAACGGATCCGGCGCCCTGAGCCCGATGCGGAGACCGCGCCAGATCAGCACGACGAAGAGCGTGACGATGGCCAGGGCGCCCACGAGGCCGAGCTCCTCGCCGACGATCGCGAAGATGAAGTCGGTGTGCGACTCCGGCAGGTAGAAGAGCTTCTGGCGCGAGGCGCCGATGCCCTGGCCGAAGATCCCGCCGTTGCCGAACGCGAGCCACGACTGGATGATCTGGAATCCGCTGCCCCGCGGATCGGACCACGGGTCGATGAACGCGACGATGCGGCGCAGCCGGTACGGCGCCATCCAGATCGCCACCGCCAGCGGCGGCACCGCGGCCAGCAGGATGAAGCCGAGGTGGCGCGCCTGGCCGCCGGCCAGGAACAGCAACGTGAACGTGAGCGTGATCAAGGTGAGGCAGTTGCCGAGGTCCGGCTGCGCCAGCACGAGGAGGGCCAGGAGACCGGCCACCGCCAGCGGGGGGACGAGCCCGCGCCGGAAGTCGGCGATCGCCTCGCCCTTCTTCGCGAAGAACGCTGCGAGGTAGATGACGAGCGCCAGCTTGGCCAGCTCCGCCGGCTGGAACGAGATCGGCCCCAGGCGGATCCAGCGACGCGTGCCGTTGATCGCCTGGCCGAAGGGCGAGACGAGCACCAGCACCAGGAGCACACAAGCGAAGATCAGGAGCGGCACGACGAGCCCCTCGAGACGGCGGTAGTCCAGGCGGATCGCCATCCACATGCAGGCCGCCCCGAGCAGCGCCCAGAAGATCTGCTTCCTGAGGAAGAAGTACGGATCGTGGAAGCGGTCGGCCGCCACGATCGCGCTGGCCGAGTAGACCATCACTACGCCCGCCGAGAGCAGGACGACGGCGACGCCGAAGAGCCAGATGTCGGGCGCGAGCTTCCTGGGCATTTAGTTGGAATGGAGGGGGGCGAGCGCCGCTCCTCCCCCAGACCCCCCCACCGCTTCGACGAGCGTGCGCAACAGTTCCACACGGTGCTCGCCGCCGCGAAGCTGCGTTCTCGACATCAGTCGAGCCGCTCGACGATCTTTTTGAATACGTCACCGCGATGTTCAAAATTGTCGAACATGTCGAACGAGGCGCAGGCCGGCGAGAGCAGCACGATGCTGCCGGGTGTCGCGACGGCGCGCGCGCGGTCGACGGCATCCTTGAGCGACGGGGAGAACGTCACCGGAACGGACGCCGCCGTGAGGGCCGCGCCGATCTTCGCGGCGTCCTCGCCGATCAGGACCGCGTGCGCGACGTGCCCGCGCGCGGCGGCGGCGAGCGGCTCGAAGTCCTGGCTCTTGCCCTTGCCGCCCGCGATCAGCACGATCGGCTCGGCGAAACTCTCGAACGCGCGGAGGGTCGAGTCGACGTTGGTGCCCTTCGAGTCGTTGTAGTACTTCACGCCCGAGAGATCGCGCACCCACTCGATCCGATGCGCCACGCCCCGGAAGCGGCCGATCGCCGTGCGGATCGCCTCGGGCGAGACGCCGGTCCAGAGCGCGCACGCCGTCGCCGCCAGGACGTTCTCCACGTTGTGCTGGCCGCGCAGGAAGATCTCCGACAGGGGGCAGATCTCCTCGACGTGGCCGTTGAGCTTCGCCGCGATCCGGCCGTCGCGCACGAAGACGCCGTGCGACAGCTCGCGGCGCCGGCTGAACCACACCACCGGGGCCTTCGCCCGCGCGGCCATCGCCCGCGTCGCCTCGTCGTCCGCATTCAGGACCGCGCAGTCCGCCGCGGTCTGGTTCGCGAAGATCCGCGCCTTCGCGTCGCCGTACGCCTCGAACGTCCGGTGACGGTCGAGATGGTCCGGCGTGAGGTTCAGCACCACCGCGACCCTCGGTTGAAAGAGGTCGGTCGTCTCCAGCTGGAAGCTCGAGACCTCGCACACGACCAGACCGTCGGACGGGAATGCGAGCGCGTGGGCGGCGAGCGGCGTGCCGATGTTGCCGGCGACCAGCACGGGACGGGGCTGCAGCGCGAGGATCGATCCGGTCAGCGCCGTCGTCGTGGTCTTGCCATTCGTTCCGGTGATCGCGATCGTGTCCGCCTCCGTCGCCCGCCAGCCGAGCTCGAGCTCGCCGATGATCGGCGCCCGCCGGGCCCGCACCCCGGCGAGCGGCGGGGCGTCGAGCGGCACGCCGGGGCTCACGACCACCAGCTCGGCGCCGGCGAACGCCTGCGTCGGGTCGCCCGGGCCGGTGACCAGGCGCACGCCCAGCTCGGCGAGCGCGGCCCCCTCGCGCCCGAGGGCCGCGAGGGGCTTCGCGTCGGTCCCCACGACGTCGGCGCCGACCGCACGCAGCAGCCGCGCCGCGGCGACGCCGCTCTTGGCGAGGCCGAACACCGTCACGCGGCGGCCCGCGAGGGAATGCCGGTAGGCCTGACCGCGAGTGGCCATGTCGACCTCGTCGAGCGCGTTCACGCCGCTCTCATCGGAGCTTCAACGTCGTGATGGCCAGGAGCGCCAGCGCGAACGAGACGATCCAGAAGCGGACGACGATCTTCGGCTCGGGCCATCCGGACAGCTCGTAGTGGTGGTGCAAGGGCGCCATGCGGAAGACGCGGCGCCCGGTCACCTTGAAGCTCGCGACCTGGATGATCACCGAGAGCGCCTCCACCACGTAGAGCCCGCCGATCAGCGGCAGCAAGAGCTCCGCCTTGGTCAGCACGGCGAGCGTGCCGATCGCGCCGCCGAGCGCGAGCGAGCCGGCGTCGCCCATGAAGACCTCCGCCGGGTGGCAGTTGAACCAGAGAAAGCCGATGGCCGCGCCGATCAGCGCGCCGCAGAAGACGGTCAACTCGCCCGCCCCGCGCACGTTGAGGATCTTCAGGTAGTCGGCGGCCCGGAAGTTGCCCGTGAGGTAGGCGATCACGCCGAACGCGGCGCCGGCCATGATGACCGGGCCGATCGCCAGCCCGTCGAGCCCGTCCGTCAGGTTCACCGCGTTCGAGGCGCCGACGATGACGAGGATCGCGAACGGGATCCAGAGCCAGCCGAGGTTCACCAGCCAGCCCTTGAAGAACGGGATCGCCAGCACCGGCAGCCAGGCGCTCGGCGGCTGCCAGAAGATCAGCTGCAGCACCGCGAAGGCCACCACGAGCTGGGCGACGAACTTGACGCGGGTCGGGAGCCCCTTGCGGCGGCGCAGCTTGGTCGCGTCGTCCCAGACGCCGAGGAGCCCGAAGCCGCCGGTCGCCAGGATCACCACCCAGATGTAGCGGTTCGCGAGATTGGCCCAGAGCAGGGTCGTCGCGATGATCGCGGTGAGGATGACGATCCCGCCCATCGTCGGAGTGCCCTTCTTCGTGCGATGCCGCTCGGGCGTGTCCTCGCGGATCGTCTCGCCGCCGTGCTGCGCCAGGCGCAGCCGCCGGATGATCCACGGGCCCACGACCAGCGAGATGATGAGCGCCGAGATCAGGGCCATGAACGACCGGAAGGTCAGGTAGCGAAAGACGTTGAAGACGATGTGGTCTTTCGCGAGCGGGACGAGGAAGTAGTAAAGCATCCGTCCCTTTCATCGGGCCAGGCGCGCCACCAGCGCGTCCACGACCCGCTCCATGCGCATGCCCCGTGAGCCCTTGACGAGCACGACGTCACCGGGAGCCACGCCCTTGAGGAGGTGGGCGACCGTGTCCTCGAACGTCGTCGCGTGGTGCGCGGCGGCCAGCCCCCCGGCGCGCGCGCTGTCGACGGCCAGGCGCGCGAAGCGTCCCACACCGACGAACTCGTCGGCGCCGGCCGCCACCACCGCGCGTCCCATGTCCTGGTGCGCTTCCTCAGCGATCGCCCCGAGCTCCAGCATATCGCCCAGGACGACGATGAGCCGTCCGGAGGATCCGGCCCGCCGCGCCGCGACCGTCTCGAGGGCCGCGCGCACCGACACCGGATTCGCGTTGTAGGTGTCGTCGAGAATGCTCACGCCCCCCGCGTCGCGCCAGACGCAGCGGCCGGCCGCCGGTTGCGCCTGCGAGAGGCCGCGGGCGATCTCCTCGAGCGGCCAGCCGAGCGCCACGCCGACGCCGGCGGCGGCGAGCGCGTTCGTCACGTTGTGGCGCCCCGCGAAGGCCAGGGTCACGGGCACGCGGCGGCCGCCGCTCTCGAGCGTGAACGCGAGGGACGGTCCGCGCTCGACGATGCCGCCGGTCGCCCGCACGTCGGCGCCGGACGAGCGTCCGTAGGTGACGACGGGGGCGCGCGCCTCCCGCGCCATGCTCGCGACATGCGGATCGTCGGCGTTGAGCACGGCCCGGCCGTCGGGCGCGAGCGCCTTGACGAGCTCGACCTTCTCGGCGCGGACGCCGTCGAGCGAGCCAAGAAATTCCGTGTGAGCCTGCGCCACCGTCGTCACCGCGGCCACCGTCGGGCGCGCCAGCCCGGCGAGCGTAGCGATCTCGCCGGGGTGCTGGGTGCCGATCTCGAGCACGAGCGCCTGGTGATCCGGCGCCAGCTTGAGCAGGGTCAGCGGCAGCCCCCACTGGTTGTTGAAGCTGCCGCTCGGCTTGAGCACGTGCCAGCGCATGCCGAGCACGCCGGCGATCAGCTCCTTCGTCGTGGTCTTACCGTTCGAGCCCGTCACCGCGACGACCGGGATCGAGAACCGGGCGCGGTGGTACGCCGCGAGCCGGCCGAGCGCGCGCGTGGTGTCCTCGACCAGCACCAGCGGCACGTTGGCCGGCACGTCGTCGTGGAGCGCGTGCACCACCAGACACGCCGCGCCGCGCGAGGCCGCCTCCGCGAGGAAGGCGTGCCCGTCGAGGCGATAGCCGCGGATCGCGAAGAAGGCCTCGCCGACGCCGAGCGATCTGGAGTCGATCGACACGCCGGTGATGGGCACGCCGAGGTCGCCCGCGACGAGGGCGCCCTGTGTGGCGCGCACGATGTCCTGCACGGTGAAGGGCGGCACGGTGGCTCTAGGTCCTCTCTCCCGACAGGATCCGCCGCGCGACCTCGCGGTCGTCGAACGGCAGCACATTGGCGCCGACGATCTGATAGGTCTCGTGACCCTTCCCGGCGACGACCACCGTGTCGCCGGCCTCGGCCCAGCCGAGCACCGCGCGGATCGCGCGCGCGCGATCCGGCTCGGTCGCGACGCGGCCCGGCGCGGCACCCACCCGGCGCACGCCGACCACGATCTCGTCGATGATCGCTTCCGGCCGCTCCGAGCGCGGGTTGTCGGAGGTCACCCAGACCTGGTCGCAGAGCCGCGCCGCGATCTCGCCCATGATCGGCCGCTTGGTGCGGTCCCGGTCGCCGCCGCAGCCGAAGACGACGGCGAGCCGCCGGCGCGTCAGCTTGCGCGCCGTGGTCAGCACGCGCTCGAGCGCGTCGGGCGTGTGGGCGTAGTCGACGACGACCAGGAACGGCTGCCCGGCCCGCACCTGCTCGAAGCGTCCCGGCACGGTGCCGACGGCCCCGAGCGCGCGCGCGATGGCGGGCGGCTCGAGGCCCAGCCCCAGCCCCGTGCCTACGGCGCCGAGCAGGTTCATCACGTTGTGCTCGCCGATGAGCGGCGACGTGAGCGCCAGGCGGCCGCGCGGCGTGTCGACCGTCATCCGGATGCCGTCGAGGGACGACTCGTGCGCGACGCGCCTGACCGAGGCACCCGCGCCGAGTCCGAACGTGAGCACGTCGAGGTCGAGCCCCTGCACCATCGAGGCCCCGGCCGGATCGTCGGCGTTGACCACGGCCGTGCGCGTGGGTTTCGCCGACGCGGCGAGCAGCTCGAACAGTCGGCGCTTGGCGAGCCGGTAGCTCTCGAGCGTGCCGTGGAAGTCGAGGTGATCCTGCGTCAGGTTCGTGAAGACCGCCACGTCGAACGCGAGTCCGTCGGCGCGCGCGAGCGCCAGCGCGTGCGACGACACCTCCATCGCGACGCCCCGGACGCCCCGGTCGCGCATGTGCGCCAGCATCGACTGCAGATCGAGCGCCTCCGGCGTCGTCTGGCCGGCCGGACGCGTCTCGTCGCCGAGCACGTACTGGATCGTCCCGATCACGCCGGTGGCGAGGCCGCGCGCCCGCAGGAGCGCCTCGACCAGATAGGAGGTCGTCGTCTTGCCGTTCGTGCCGGTGATGCCGACGAGCGAAAGCTGCCTCGACGGATGGCCGTAGAACGCGCCCGCGAGCCGCGCCAGCGAGACCCGCACCGACGGCACCAGCACCTGGGCGACCGGGAGGTCGGCGACCGGCTCGCCCTCGGTGACGACGATCGCGGCGCCGCGCCGGATGGCGTCGGGGATGAATCGGCGGCCGTCCTGCTTGAACCCCGGAACCGCGACGAAGCACGCGCCGGGCTCGACCTTGCGGGAGTCGCCGGCGATCGACGACACCGAGCGCGGCGGCTCGCCGATCACGCGCTTTTCGGGGAGCGCCGCGAGCAGCTCGCTCATGGCCGCGCCCGCCATGTCACCTGATCCCTCCCGCCGCCGTCAGCGTGAGGCGGGCCACCGCGCCCGGCTCGAGCGGGTCGCCGGCGGCGGGCACCTGGCGGACGACGCGGCCTTGACCCGCCAGCCGCACGTCGACGCGCAGCGGCTCGAGGGCTTCCAGTGCCTGACGCAAGGTTTTGCCGCCGAGGTCGGGCATGCGCCGCGTCCCGTCCGGCTCTCTCGCCTCTGCGGTGCCGACGAGCCTCATCCGCGGGGGCGCGGGGAGCTCGGCAGGCGGGCCCGTCACGATCTGGACCGGCGGCACGTCGCGGGGCGGCACCTCGAGGTAGCGCAGGATCTCGCGGCCGATCGCGCCGAAGATCGGCGCGGCGGCCTCGCTGCCCCACTTCTCGTTCCGGGGCTCGTCGAGCATCACCAGCATGACGAAGCGCGGCTCGTCGGCCGGGGCGAACCCCACGAATGAGAGCACGCCCGGCGCGTGCGAGTAGCGCCTGGTCGACGGGTCGAGCTTCTGCGCGGTGCCGGTCTTGCCGGCGACCGCGTACCCGGGGATGGCGGCGAACCGTCCGGTACCCGACTCGACCACGCCGGTCAGGAGGTTCGTGAGCGTCCGCGCGGTGGCCGGGGACACGACCTGGCGCACCGCCTTGACCTCGAAGCGGCGCGTCTCCCGGCCCTCGGCGTCGAACGTCGAGCGGACGAGGCGCGGCTGCATCAGGGTGCCGCCGTTGGCGATGGCGCCGAACGCGGTGACCATCTGGAGCGCCGTCACCGAGATCTCCTGGCCGATCGACATCGTCGGCAGCGACAGGAGCGACCAGCGCTGCGGCTCGCGCAGGAGCCCGCGGCTCTCGCCGGCCAGACCGACGTTGGTCGGCGCGCCGAAGCCGAACGCCTTCATGTAGCGGTAATAGCGGTCCCGGCCGAGCGAGAGACCCACCTTGATCGATCCGACGTTGGACGAGTTCTGTAAGACCTCGGCGAACGTGAGCCAGCCGTACTTCTTCCAGTCGCGGATCGTCGTCCCGGCGAGCGTGATGGCGCCGTTCTCGGCGTAGATCCGATCGTCGGGCCGGATCACGCCCTCCTCGAGCGCCGCGGCGGCCATGATCGCCTTGAACGTCGAGCCCGGCTCGAACGGATCGGTCACCGCGCGGTTTCGCCAGTAGTCCGCGGAGGGGACGTCCAGGAACGTGTTCGGATTGAACGTCGGGCGCATCGCCATCGCCAGCACGTCGCCCGTGCGCGGCTCCAGCGCCACGACGATCGCGGCCTTCGCGTGGGTCCGCCGGTACGCGGCGTCGATCTCGCGCTCGGCGACGTACTGGATCGTCCGGTCGATCGTCAGCATCACGCCGTGACCGGGCTGGGGCTGCTGGAGCACGTGCGGCGCCGCGACCTCGCGGCCGAGCGCGTCGCGGCCCGCGATGGCCCTGCCCGGCACGCCGGCCAAATCCGCGTTGAAGGCGCGCTCGACGCCCTCGAGGCCGCCCTCGGCGCCCTCGAAGCCCAGGACGTGCGCCGCCAGCTCGCGATTCGGATACAGGCGCAGCGGCTCCGGGAGAAACCCGAGACCCGGCTCGCGCAACGCCTTGACCTGCTCGGCCACCGTGGGCGGAAGCTTCCGGCGCAGCCACACGAACGAGCGCGGGCCCGTCAGCGCGGCGTGCACCTCGGACTCCGGCTGGCCCAGGATCGGCGCCAGGCGCGCGGCGACGCGGACCGGGTCGCCCACGCTGCGCGGCTGCACGAAGAGCGATTCCGTCGCGGCCGACGTCGCGAGCGCACCGCCCTGACGGTCGACGATCGGGCCGCGCTGCGCCCCGAGGACGATCGTGCGCGAGTACTGGCGCTCGGCGAGCTGCGTGAGCTCGCCGTGCTTGACCACCATCAGCCAGCCGAGTCGAGCGGTGAGGCCGCCGAACGCGAGGGCGAGGATCGCTGCCAGCATGAGCACGCGCGTCCGGACGGCCGGATCCTTCACGGAGCGGGCGGCCTCGGCGCGCGCAGGGACACCGCGCGATTCTGGTCGGCCGCCAGGCCGGTGCCGCCGGCCACGTACTCCTTCGCGAGCCGGATCTGATCACGCCCCGCCGCCACGAGACCGATCTGCCGGGCGCGCGCCTCGATGCGGCTCGGTGAGCGCAGGGTCGCCACCTCGATCTCGAGCTGCCGGATGCGCTCCTCGGCGCGCGCGCGCTCGGTCTTGACGGCGTCGAGCCGATAGGCCAGATGGACCTGCTCGACCCTGACGCCCACGACCGTGAGGGCGCCGGCCACGAGCAAAGCTGAGGTGGCGAAGGCCACCACGAGCGAGCGCCGCACCCGGGGGTCCGGTTCGCGATGAAGCCGCTGATCCTTCCTCATGAAAGCCGCTCCAGCACGCGCAGCTTCGCGCTCCTGGCGCGGGGGTTCGCCCGCACCTCGTCGTCGGTGGGCTGACACGGCGACGGCTCGAGCTCGGCGAAACCCGCCGGCTCGAGAGCTCGGAACGTCCGCTTCACGATGCGATCTTCGCCCGAATGAAACGAAATGACGCCCAGACGGCCGCCGGCCGTCAGGAGAGCGGGCGCCTGCGCCAGCGCGTTTCGGAGCGCGCCGGGCTCGTCGTTGACCGCCATGCGCACGGCCTGGAAGGTGCGCGTGGCCACGTGGAGGCGGCGCGGCCACGCCGCGCGGGGCACCGTGCCGCGGACCGCTGCCACCAGGTCGCCGGTCCGCGCCAGCGGCCGGCGGCGCACGATGGCCCGCGCGATCCGCCGGGCGTGCGGCTCCTCGCCGTACTCGAAGATGATGCGCGCAAGCTCCGGCTCGGGAAGCCGGTTCAGGAGCGCGGCGGCGGTTTCGCCGACCGAGGGATCCAGTCGCATGTCGAGCGGCTCGTCACCCTGGAACGAGAAGCCGCGCCCCGACTGCTCGAGCTGCCACGAGGACACGCCGAGATCCAGCAGAATCGAGCGCGCGTGCTCGACGCCGCCCGCGGCGGCGGCGTCCGCGAGACGGCCGAAGCTCGCGTGCGCCAGGCCCACGCGGTCGCCGAACCGGGCCAGACGCTCGCGCGCCTGGGCCAGCGCCGCGGCGTCCGCGTCCAGACCGAGAAGACGCACCGAGCTCGCGCTGGCGTTCAAGATCGCCTCGGCGTGACCGCCCATGCCGACCGTCGCATCGATCACCCATCCCTCGCCGCGCGGTCGCAGGAGAAACACGACCTCGTCGGCGAGCACCGGAACGTGAACCGCTACACTCCCAGGCCCGAGAGCCTTTCGAACAGCGTCGGCAGCCGGTCGGCGCGCGTGCGCTCGTACTCCTCGAACCGGCCGCGATCCCACACCTCGAACTGAGGCAATCCCCCGCCCACGAGCGTGACCTCTTTCGAGAGTCCCGCCTGCTCGCGCGCGTCCGGCGGGATGAGCACGCGTCCCGCCGCGTCGAGCGACACGTCCTTGGCGCGCGAGATGAAGAGCCGGCTCAGCTCGCGCACTTCGGGATTGAAGATCGACTGCTCGCGCAATTTCGTCTCGATGCGCTGCCACTCCTCCAGTGGATGCACCTCGAGGCAGTAATCGTTCGGGACGACAATCAGCGCCCCCTCGTACTGCGCGAGGACGTCCCGGAATTTCGCCGGTACGCTCAGGCGCCCCTTCGGGTCGATCGTGTGCTGATACCGTCCTCTAAACATATCCGGAATTCACGGATCCTTGTTAAACCTTCATCCCACTATGCCCCACTTGAGATGCGAGATTAGCGTCTGTCCAAACCTCGTGTCAAGGGTAAAAGCGACGATTTTGAGCGGAATTAGAGTTCAGTACCCCCCTGACGACCTGTGGTACCTGATGACCCACTTTGGCCCCCGGCATGGTGGGTTGGCTGGGAAGGGGCCTGAGGGAACCCTGGACGACCCCCCGGGGAGGGGGTCCGATCAGCTACCCGCCGGGTCGGGTCGGGAGCCGCCGGGCGTGCTCCGAGGGCGGGGCCGAAAGCGCCCGCGGACGAGCCGGCGAGCGGCCGGGCCGTCGCCGGCAGCGATTGTCACCCATAGATCACTGCAAGCGAGCAGGCGTGACCGGAATGTTCGGTCAGCGATTGCGCAAGCGCACGCGCGTCGAGTACATCGTCACGACCGAGCGATCGGCGAGGTCCCACGCGGGGCCAGTCACCAGCGTGATCACGACGGTCCGAGCCTCGTCGGCCGTCGCGGCGTCGCGATCCGACGTGTCCCGGTACTCGAGCGCGAAGCTTCGGACACCGTCGACGACGGGCTGCGCGCCGCCGCCGGCGTCCCGGCGCAGGGTCTCGCCTGTCAGCTGCCAGGTGATCATCTCGCCGGGTGCGGCGATGACGCCGTCCCCGTCGAGGTCGTGCTGCAGGACGATGCGCGTTGGCTCCGCGACCGCGATCGCCGCAAACGCCGCGCCGCGCGGCCCGAGGCCGGCGGTGCGGATCTCCGCCGCCAGACGCTCGACCGCGATGCGCCCGCTCTGCTGGGACTCGGCGCGCGCGGCGCCGATCGTGTAGACGCGCAGACTCTCGTCGAGCACGGTGAGCATGCCCGCCGAGACGACTCCGAGGACGGCCGCGGCGACGAGGAGGTCAGCGAGATGCACGAGGGCAGCGTCCGCCCGCCCCGGCCTCCCGTCAATGTCCCGAGAGGTGAACAGTACGCCGGCTAGGGCAATCGCACCACCGTCCAGCCGCGGATCTGCATGTCGGAATCCTCGCGCGGCCGGGCGCGGCGCCCGTACCGGCGGCGCTCGGTCGACGGGGGAAGCTCGTGACGGCGGCGCTTGACTTCGCGGCGATCGAGGATCACCTCGACGCCGCGCTCCTGGCCGAGCACGACGCGCAGCGACTCGTAGAGCTCTCGCCGACCCTGCGACACGATGAAGAGGAGCCGCTCCACTCGCCTACTCCAGCACGGGGCGGCGCTGCGCCCACGGGCGCGCTCGCTCGAAGGCCGCCGAGGCGCGCAGCACGGTGGCGTCGTCGAACCGACGGCCGACGATCTGCAGCCCGATCGGCAGTCCGTCCCTGGTGAATCCGCACGGCACCGACGCGGCGGGCTGGCCCGTGACGTTGAACGGGTACGTGAACGGGATCCACGCGTAGGGCTCGACCGGTTTGCCGGCGATCTCGGTCGGATTGTCGAGGCCGACCGCGAACGGCGGACACGCGATCGTGGGCGTCAGCAAGAGATCGTACTTCTCGAAGAACGCGCGAGGATGCTGCCACCAGGCGAGCCGGTCGAACCACGCCTGCACGTACTTCGTCGGCGGATTCTTGAGGGTCGTCTGGATGATCCGCAAGAGCCCGGGCTCGATGTCGCCGGGCCGGTCGACGTACGGCGCCATCCGCGTCGCGATACCGCCGCAGAAGATCTCGCCCCACGCCTCGCGGGGCGACGGCCAGCCCGGCCGGACGTCCTCGACCTTGCAGCCGAGCTCGCGGAACACGAGCGCCGCCTTGGCGCACACGGCGCGCACCTCCGGATCGACCGCGTCGACGAAGCCGAGGTCGTCCGTGTAGGCGACCCGCAGCCCTTTCACGCCGCCCCCCAACGATTTCAGATAGTCCTCGCCGGAGGCCGGCAGCGAGTACTGATCGCGCTCGTCGGGACCGGCGCAGACCGCCAGCATCAGCGCGGCGTCGGCGACGGTGCGCGTGAGCGGGCCGATGTGCGAGAGACTCCACGCGCCGCTCGCCGGGTGCGTCGGGATGCGTCCGTACGAGGGCTTGTGTCCGAAGATCCCGGCGCAGGACGCCGGGATCCGGATCGAGCCGCCGCCGTCGGTGCCGATGTGGAGCGGCCCGAGGCCCGCCGCCGCGGCCGCGGAGGCTCCTCCGCTCGAGCCGCCCGGGGTCCGCTCGAGGTTCCACGGGTTGCGCGTGATCCCGAACACGAGGTTGTGGGTGGCGCCGATCCAGCCGAACGTGGGCGTGTTGGTCTTGCCGAGCATGATCGCGCCGGCCGCCTTCATACGCTCCACCATCGGCGCGTCCTCGGCGGGCACGTTGTCGCGATAGAAGGGCGTGCCGAAGGTCGTCCGCACGCCCTTCGTGTTCACGAGGTCCTTCACCGAGAAGGGCACGCCGTGTAGCGGCCCGAGCCGCGCGCTGCGCTTGCCGAGCGCCCGCTCCGCGGCCTTCGCCTGGCGCCGCGCGTCCGCGTCGGTCACGGTCACGAACGCGTTCAGCCGCGGGTTGAGCTTCTCGATGCGGTCGAGCACCGCGTCGATCGCCTCGACCGGCGACACCTTCTTCTTGCGGATCATCGCCGCCAGCTCGGTCGCCGGCAGCCAGGCGAGCCTCGGGTCAGCCATCAGCGCCTCTCCTTGTGAAGGACGTTTATCGGCGCGCCTCGGCCGGCGGGGCCCCAGCCCCGCGACGGCCTGCAGCGCGGCCTGTCAATACGCGCGCCTCGGCCGGCGGGGCCCCAGCCCCGCGACGGCCTGCAGCGCGCACTGCGTGCTCGCGTTCATCGATGGGCTCCGGCGCCTCAGCTTCCGCGGAGCCGAGGATCGAGCGTATCGCGGAGCGCGTCGCCGAGCAGGTTCGAGCCGAAGACGGCGAGGCTGATCGCGATGCCCGGGAAGAGCACGAGGTGGGGGGCCTTCTGCGCGTACTCGGCGGCCGACACCGACAGCATGCGGCCCCATGAGGGATAGGGCTCGGGGACGCCGAGCCCGAGATAGGACAGGGTGGCCTCGACGAGGATCGCGCTCCCGAGCTGCGCGGTGCACAGCACGATGAACGAACCGATCGTGTTGGGCAGGATGTGGCGGAACGCGATCCGCAGATGCCGGACCCCGAGCGAGCGCGCGGCCTCGACGTACTGCATCTCGCGGATCGAGAGCACGCTCGAGCGGATCACGCGCGCGGCCCGCGGGATGATCGGGATCGAGATCGCGATGATCACGTTGTGCACGGCCGGACCGAGGGCGGCCGACATCACCAGCGCCAGCACGAGCAGCGGCAATCCCTGCAGGATGTCGAGAATCCTCTGGGTCACCATATCGGTGCGGCCCCCGACGTAGCCGGACAGGAGCCCGATGATCCCCCCGAGCACCGAGCCGAGCAACGTCGAGGCGACTCCGACGACCAGCGAGACGCGCGCGCCGTGGACGATGCGCGAATAGATGTCGCGCCCGAGGTGATCGGTGCCGAGCCAGTGGTCCGCGCTCGGCCCGGCCAGCGTGGCCGCCGCGGCGGTGGCGATCGGATCGTGCGTCTGTAGAACTTCAGCGAAGATCGCCGTCACCAGCATCACCAGCATCAGCACCCCGCCGGCGGCGCCGAGCGGCTTCTTCCGCGCGAAGCGCGCGATGGCGGTCCACATGCCGGGCCGCGGCCGGGCGCCGGCCGCGACGGCGATCTCGGCACGACTAACTGCCATAACGGACTCGTGGGTCGAGAACGCCGTAGAGCATGTCGACGAGCAGGTTGCTGAGGATCACGACCACGGCGATGAACATCACGAGGTTCTGCACGATCGGATAGTCGCGCCAGAGGATCGCCTGGACCAGGAAGCGCGCGACCCCCGGCAGGTTGAACACGGTCTCGGTGACGACGAGGCCGCCGATGAGAAACGCGAACTCGATGCCGATGACCGTGACGACCGGCAGCAGCGCGTTCTTCAGCGCGTGGCGCCAGATGACGACGCGCCCGGTCTGCCCCTTGGCCCACGCCGTGCGGATGTAGTCCTCGCGCAGCACCTCGAGCAGGGACGAGCGCGTGATGCGCATGATCAGCGCCGAGGAGCGGTAGCCGACGGCGAGCGCCGGCAGGATGAACTGCACCGCGTGGAGCTTCAGATCCTGAAACGGGCTCACGTAGCTGAGCGGCGGGATCCACCCGAACCACGTCACCAGGCCGAGGATGATCACCATGCCGAGCCAGAACGCCGGCATCGCGAGCCCGGCGAGGCTGAACACGCGCAGCACGTAGTCGAGCGTCGTGTCCTGCCGCACCGCGCTGACGACTCCGGTGGGCACGCCGATGAGCACCGCGAAGAGCGTGGAGAGCGCCGCCAGCTCGAGCGTGACCGGCACGAGCGGGCGGACGATCTGCCACGCCGGCTGGTCGTAGCGATAGGATTTGCCGAGGTCGCCGGTGAGCATCTGGCGGATCCAGTCGACGTACTGGACCCAGTAGGGCCGGTCGATGCCCAGCTCCTTCATGATCGCCTGCTTCTCGGACGGGCTCACGTAGCCCGCCGTCGAGAAGAGGATGTCCACGATGTCGCCGGGCGCCAGGCGCAGCAGGGAGAAGATCACCACCGACATGCCCAGCAGGGTGAGCAGGGCGATGACGAGTCGCTGGATGACGTAGGTCTTCACGCGCTCGCCACGGCCCTTGGGTCTACTTGTCGCTCCACACTTCCTGCATCCGGCCGAAGTTGTAGATCGACTGGTGCGGGATCAGGTTCTTCACGTGCGGCCAGACCGTGAAGTAGTCGAGCTTCCAGTCCAGGATCGGCCGCGCGGCGTCGGCTTCGAGCTTCTTCTGGATCGCGGCGTTGAGCGCCAGCCGCTTCTTGGGGTCGAGCTCCTGCGACTGGGCGTCGAACATCTTCATGACTTCCTCGCTGCAGTACTGGCTGTAGTTGCGCGGCGAGCCGCATCCGTAGTTCTCGTAGTAGTTCGCGTCGGGGTCATCGGGCCCGACGCCGGTCAGGTTGGCTCCGATCTGGTAGTCGCCGCGCGTCGCCATCGCGTGCCACTGCGCCGTCTCGATCTGCTTGAGCGTTGCCTCGATGCCGACCTGCTTGAGCTCGTTGATGACGAACGAGGCCATGTCGACGTAGATGGCGATCGACCGCGTGACGATCTCGACCTTCAAGGGCTTCTCGCGTGAGAAGCCGGCCTCGGCCATGAGCTTGCGCGCCAGCGCCTTTTCGTCCGCCGGCTTGGTCCCGTAGCCGGGCAGCCCGACGAGATCTTTCTCGGCGAGGCCCCAGAAGCCCCAGGGCTTGGGCGCGAGCCCGGCGCCGACCACGGCGCCGCCCTGGTGCACCGCCTGGATCAGCGCCCGGCGGTCGATCGCGTGGCTCACCGCCAGCCGCACCTTCTGGTTGTCGAAGGGCGGCTTCTTCATGTTCATGATGATGTTGTCGGTGACGTTCTGACTGAACGGCGTGATCACCAGTTGGGGCACGGCCTTCTTGAGCTGCTCGGCGGCGGTCTTGGTCGTCTCGCCCGGGAACGACACGTCGAGCTTGCCGGCCTGGATCGCCGCCTGGCGCGTGCCCCGCTCGAGGATGGCGAAGTACTTCAGGCCGTCGAGGTACGGGCGCCCCTTGACGAAGTAGTCGGGGTTCTTCACGAACTCGACGTACTCGCCCTTCCGCCACTCCTTCAGTTTGAACGGCCCGGTGCCCACGCAGTGGGTGCGGTAATCCGCGGGCGGCACGTGGGCGGCGTACACCGGGGTATAGCCCGAGGCGAGCATCAGGAGCAGCGAGGGCTGCGGCTTCTTGAGGCGGAACACCGCCGTGTACGTGTCCGGCGTCTCGATCGCCTCGACGTTCGCGTACCAGTCCTTTCGCGGATTGATGCGCAGCTTGGCGGGCGCGTCGGGCGCCTCGCGCAGCATGTCAAAGGTGAACTTCACGTCCTTGGACGTGAAGGGCTGGCCGTCGTGCCACTTGACGCCTCGGCGCAAGAAGAAGACGAGATTTCGGTAGTTGTCCTGCCACGACCACTTCTCGGCCAGCTCGCCGATGATCGTATCGACGCTCTCGGTCTTCTTCAGCGGATCGAACAGCACGAGGTTGCTCAGGCACGGCATGGCCGGCCACACGGTGGAAATGGTGGACGTCTCGTGGATCGAGAAGCCCTGGGACAGGTCTTCCCGAAGCATCATGTTGAGGACGCCGCCCGATCTGGGAGTCTGCGACGCTTGGGGAGTCTGCGACTGGCTCGAAGACGGCGCGAGGAGCGCCGTGCCGAGAGCCAGGAGAGTGATCGAGAGCAGCGCGAAACGCGCGCGAGACATGGACACCTCCTGAGGATTGGGCGAATCGAAGTGTACGTGAAAACGCCGCGGCCGACAAACCGGTTCGCGGGTGCGCGGGACGCTCAGAGAAGGCGCAATAGCAGGTGGATCGCGTAGAGCAGGCCGCCGGCGAGGCCGCCGATGATCGTGCCGTTGACGCGGATATACTGCAGATCGTCGCCGGCGTGCTCCTCGATGAGTCGCACCGCGCCCTCGGGGCCGAGCGCCAGCACGCCGTTCTCGATGAATCCCGCGATGCGCTCGTGATGGCGCTCGACGATCTCGAGGACTCGCGCCTTGGCCCATCGGTCGAGCTGGCCGCGGAGCTCCTCGTCCGCGACCAGCGCCCGGCGGGCGCGCTCGAGCCGCTCGACGATCCAGATGCGCACCTCGGAGCGCGGCCGCTCCAGGTCGGCCAGGAGCGTGCGATGGAGCGCCGTCGCCGCGTCCTCGATGACCCGGGTCGCGATCGGTGTCGCGAGGAGATCGCGCTTGGCGGCTTCGAGGCGTGCGGCCAGGCGGCCGTCGGCGCGAAGGCGGCCCGGCAGCTCGCTCAGCACTTCCGTCAGACGCCGGCGCACCGGATGGTCGGGCTCCTGGGCCACCTGGCGCAGTCCCGACTGGAGCGCCGACAAGACGCGCTCGCGATCGATCAGGCCGAGCATGCTGGCGAGGCTGATCCAGAAGCGCGGATACACCCCCATCCGCTCGCGGTAGCGAGCCACGAGATCGTCCACCAGCTCGCCGACCGTCGCGCGGAACGTGGGCCGGTCGAACGCCTCGGCGAGCGAGCCGGCCAGCGCCGTGACGATCCGCTGATCCCAGCCGTGGCGATGCACCATCTGAAGCGCTGCGGCGAGCGCGGGCGCCATGGGCCGCTCGAGCAACAGATCGCGCAGCCGTGTGATCATTTCGCTCGCCGTCTTCGGTGACATCTCGGCGGCGAGCCAGCGAGCCAGCTCGCGCGTCGCCACGTCGAAATCGCGCGACGTGAGCCGCTCGGCGCCCCGCGCGATCAGCGACGCGACGTCGACGCGCGCGATCTCCTGCGTGACGTACTCCTTCGTCAGCACGCGACTGCCGACCATCGTCCCCACGCGCGCCGCCATCAGCTCCCAGTTGGCGGGGATCAATGCCGTGTGCGGGATCGGCAGGCCGAGTGGGCGGCGGAAGATCGCGGTGACCGCGAACCAGTCGGCCAGGCCGCCGACGATCCCCGCTTCGGCGATCGCCAGGATCCAGCCGCCCCACCAGGTCGCGCGCAGCGGGAACACGGCCACGGCCAGCGCGGCGGCCGCCAGCAGCACGCCCAGCGCGAGTCGTCGCTGGCGCCGGGGCGCCCGTTCAGTCACGCGCGCTCACGCGACCGGCCTCACCGCGCGCCGCCGCCGGTCGATCATCGCCGGCGCCGGGAGGGCAGCAGGACGCGGCTTCGCTTGACGTCCCAGACACCGCGCGGGGAGAGGCGCACGGTCGGCAGGAAATCGGCGGCCATGAAGAACAGCGAGTACAGCGGCTCGTGGTGGGCGTAGCCGCGCTCGACGAGCAGCCGCCGCAGCTCGTCTTCCGAGCGCGCCGCGTCGTCGACGCTCCGACGCGTCATGATGCCGCCGAGCGGCAGCGCCATCTCGTACACGATCCGCTCGCCGTCCACCAGCACGATCCCTCCGTGCAGCTCGAGGAGGCGATTGACGGCGCGCGCGATCGCCTCGGGCCGCCGCCCGAGCGCGAGGATGTTGAAGTCCGTGCTGGTCGTCGTCGCGAAGCCGTCGAGCCGCTCGGCGAAGCCGGCCACGACGCCCGGCGCGACCCAGCGTCCGGCCCGGTCCAGGAGGGCAGCGTGCAGATCGCCCGGTTGTAGCGGCCGCTCCTGCAGCCGGCTGATCACGGCGCTGACGAGCTGGATGACGGGATAGCGGGCGCGCCGGGGCAGCTCGAAATCCTCGGGCCGGGCGCGCCAGCGCACCGCGAGTCGCGCTTCGGGCGTTCTGAAGATGCGGCGCCACGGCGGCTCCGCCACCCGACCGATCAGCCGGCCGTTCGTCGCGATCACCCGGCCGCGCGCGATCACGGTCGACGGCCGCGGCTCGGCGAGATCGGCGAGCAGGCAGATGTCGGCGTAGCGGCCGGGCGCGATGCCGCCGAGGTCGACGTCGAGCCCGTAGTAGGTCGCGGGATTCAGGGTCGCCATGCGGTAGGCGTCGATCGGCGCTACTCCGCGCTCGAGCGCGATCCGGATCAGATGATCGACGAACCCGTGGGTCCTGAGGAACGCGGGCATCGACCCGTCGCTCGTGAGCATGAGACGCGAGGCGAGCGCCGGCGCCGTCTTGAGGGCGTCCAGGAGCCCGACGAGGTCGGGGCGCAAGGACGACTCGCGCAGCATCACCGCGATGCCCTGACGCGCGCGGTCGAGGACTTCCTGCGCGGTGATCGGCTCGTGGTCCGAGGTGAAGCCGGCCGCGGCGATCGCCGCGATCTTCTCGCCGGAGGCGCCGGCCGTGTGTCCCTCCACGCGCGCGCCGCGGGCGAGGCCGAGCCGGCGCAGCAGCTCCGGATCGCCGCGCCACGCGTCGGGCCAGCGCGTCACCTCGCCCACGGCGATCGTTCGCGGGTGGGCAAATGCCTTCGCGAGCGTCGCCAGACCGAACCGTCGCCACTCGCCCGGCGATCGGCTCTGGGCGTGAGGGCGAACCATCCAGTAGAAGCGAAGCGGCGCCCGCACGAGCGCGTCGGCGACGGCCCGGAACGCGGCGAGGCCGCCGAGCTCCCAGAACTGCAAGGTATCCGCGACGACCGCGGTGGTGCCGAGCGGCAGGACGAATCGCGCGAGCGCCGACGGCGTCGTCAAGGTGGCCGGGTGCACGTGGGGGTCGATGTAGCCGGGGACGAGCACGCGGCCGGTCGCGTCCACCACCCGCGTGCGCGGGCCGACCATCTCGTCACGCACGCCGACGTAGGCGATGCGCTCGCCCTGTGTCGCGACGTTGGCCGGGTAGAGCTCGCCGGTGTAGACGTTGAGCAGCGTGCCGCCACGCACGTACAGATCGGCGGGCGCGGCGCCACGAGCCACGTCGGTCAGACGCCGGCGCTCAGCCATGCTCACAACAAAAGGATACAGCGCCACCGCCACGCGCGACACGTCGCGCAACCGGGGCAGCACGATACAATCGAGTTGTGAGCCGCGCGATCGTCGTCAGCAGCACCGTGCGCGTTCCCGACCGGGCGCTGCACGTCCGCGCCGTGCGCGCGTCGGGCCCGGGTGGCCAGAACGTGAACAAGGTGGCGACGAAGGTCGACCTGCGCGTCGATCTCGACGCGATCGAGGGGCTCTCGGACGCTGCGCGCACGCGGCTCGCGGCGCTCTGCCGACACCGGCTCGACGCCGACGGCCGCTTGATGGTGTCGAGCCAGACCGAGCGGAATCAGGCGCGGAATCTCGCGGATGCGCTCGACCGGGTCCGTTCCCTGGTCGCCGCGGCGCTGCGCGAGCCGCGCTCGCGCAAGGCGTCACGCCCGACGGCGGCCGCCCGCGCGCGCAGGCTGGAGAGCAAGAAGCGGCGAGGCGCGCTCAAGCGCGAGCGTGCCCGCGATCAGGACTGAACGGGCTCAGCGCTTGGGGGCGCGGCCCGCGCGATAGGCGGCCGCGCCGGCGCGGACGCCCTCCCGGAAGCTGCGGCTCAGCAGCGCCGCCTGCGCGACCGCGTCGCGCACGCGCGGCTCGGCGCGGCGGATCATCCGCTCGACCTCGACCCGGGTGCGGCGCTCGATCCGTCGCATGCGAAGTCGCGCCTGACCGGTCGCCCGGTCGGCCTCCGTCTTGAGCGTCTTGAGGTGCTTCTGAAGCGCCTTCAGCTGCCGCTCGAGATTGGTCATCGCCTCTCTCCGTGTGCGCGCCTCGGCCCGGCGGCGTCCGCGAGCACGAGCCGGACGCTCAGAAGCCCAGCGCGCGCACCTCGTCCCGGAAGCGCTGCACGTTGCGCAGCTTGATCTCCTCGTAGCCCCGGACCAGGTCCGGCAGACCCGCGACCTTGACCGCGCGCTCATAGCTTTCGAGCGAGAGACCAACGAGCGCCTTCTCGACGAGGGCGCGATATTCGCCGGGTAGCTGCCGCTCGACGCGCCGCACCGCCGCGTAGCCGAAGGGATCGAGCGGGGTACCACGCAGCCACTTCATCCGGGCGAGCACGCCGAAGACCGAAGCGAACCACGGGCCGAGCTTGAGCTTCCGCTTGAGACCGAGCGCCCGGAGCAGCGGCGGGTGCAGGTTGTAGGCGAGCTTGACGCCGCCGGGGAACTCGTCGGCCAGCGCGCGCGCGATGTCCGGCTTGAGCGACAGACGCGCCACCTCGTACTCGTCCTTGTAGGCCATCAGCTTGAAGAGGTAGCGCGCGACCGTCTCGGACAGCCGCGATTCGCCCGGCACCTGGGCCGCCTCCGCCTCGCGCACGCGCCGCACGAACTGCACGTACCCGCGCGCGTAGCCCGCGCTCTTGTAGGCGATCAGCTCCGGCACGCGCACCTCGAGGAGCCGCTTGAGCTCGCCCGCGGCACCGAGCGACTCCACGAGGCTCAGCGCCTGCGTCGAGAGCGCGGGCTTGGCCTCGACCGCGCCCAGCCGGCGGCGGACGACCGTGCGCGCCCACGCCGGATCGGCGACCAGCAGCCGGCCCACGCGAAACGCCTGGCTGTTCATCGGCACGGAGACGCCGTTCAGCACGATCGCTTCCTCGATCGCCGCCTCGCTCACGGGCAAGGCGCCCGCCTGCCAGGCCGCGCCCAGCACGATCATGTTGGCGGCCATGTGGTCGTCGAAGAGCGTCTCGGCCAGTCCGAGCGCGTCGAGGAAGACGTTGTCGTCCTTGCGGGTCACACGATTGATCGAGGAGATCAATCCGCTGGCCTCCGGGAACTCGACCGCCGTCGACGTCACCATCGCGCCGGTCGGCACCTGGCTGGTCGACACGATCGCGATCGTCCGCTCGGGACGCGCGTGATCGAGGTTCTGCGGCGAGGTCGCCACCAGGATGTCGAAGCCGAGGTAGCAATCGGCGGAGCCGGCCGCGACCTTCGCCGAGACCTGCGTCGCCCGATCGAGGATCTTCAGGTGCGAGACCACCGGCCCGCCCTTCTGGCTGAGGCCGGTCTGATCGAGGCCGCGGACGAACTTGCCGTCGAGGAGCGCCGCCGTCCCGAGGATCTGGTTCACGGTCACGACGCCGGTGCCGCCGATCCCCATCATGAAGACGTTCACCTCGCCCGGAACCTTGGGCTCCGGCGCCGGCAGCGCGCGCTCGACCTTGAAGGCGCGGCGCTCCCTCTTCCGGGAGTCGACGAGCGGCACGACCGTCAAGAACGAGGGGCAGTCACCCTGCAGGCAGGAATAATCCTTGTTACACGAAGATTGGTGAATCTGGGTCTTTCGCCCGAATTCCGTTTCGACCGGATGCACCGATAAGCAATTGCTCTTCACGCCGCAGTCGCCGCATCCCTCGCAGATCGCCTCGTTGATGAAGACGCGCAGCTCCGGGTCGGGCAGCCGGCCGCGCTTGCGCAGGCGCCGCTTCTCGGCGGCGCACCGCTGGTCGTAGACGAGCGCCGTCACGCCCGGAATATCGCGAAGCAAGCGCTGAGCCTCGTCGAGCCGGTCGCGGTGCCACACCTCGACCCCCGGTGCCCACGCGGTGCCCTTCGGATATTTGTCGGGCTCATCGGTCATCACGATGATCCGCTTGACGCCTTCGGCGGCGAGCGAACGCGTCAGCTCGGGCACTGGCATCGCGCCGGCGGCGTCCTGGCCGCCCGTCATCGCCACCGCCGAGTTGTAGAGGATCTTGTAGGTGATGTTCGCGCTCGAGGCGACCGCCTGGCGGACCGCCAGCGAGCCGGAATGGAAGAACGTGCCGTCGCCGAGGTTCTGGAAGAGATGCTTGGTCTCGGTGAAGGGCGCGATCCCGACCCACTGCACCCCTTCGCCGCCCATGTGCGTGAGCCCCATCGTGCGGCGATCCATCAGGAGCGCCATGCCGTGGCAACCGATCCCGGCGCTGGCCATGGACCCCTCGGGCAGCACCGTCGAGCGGTTGTGCGGGCAGCCCGAGCAGAAGTAGGGCTGGCGGCTCAGGGTCAGCGGCGCGGGCCGCTGGCGCAGCGCCTCGAGCAGCGCCACGCGCGCGGTGATCGTGTCGAGGTGAATCCGGCGCTCGAGCCGCGTGGCCAGGATCTGAGCGATCCGGTCCGCGTCGAGCTCGCTGTCGGCGGGCACGAGCGGGCGGCCCTGCTCGTCGTGCTTGCCGACCACTAGCGGGCGCTCGGCCTGGTTGTAGAGGATGTCGCGGATGAAGAGCTCGCAGAACGCGCGCTTCTCCTCGATGACCAGGAGCTCTTCGAGGCCGCGCGCGAACTCGCGGATCGTACCCGGCTCCATCGGGAACATCATCTCGATCTGCATGAGACGGATGCCGTACTGCCGGAGCGCCGCGTTGTCGAGCCCGAGCTCGGACAGCGCCTCGCGCAGGTCGTAGTACGTCTTGCCGGCGGCCGCGATGCCGAGCCAAGCGTCCGGCGTCGGCAGCGTGATGCGATTGAGCTTGTTCGCGGCGGCGAAGGCCTTCGCGGCCTCGAGCCGCCCATAGTGGATCTCGCGCTCGGCCTCGAGCCCCCACGGCGGCATCAAGAGTGGATTCTGCCGCGCCTGCCAGGGGCGTCCCTCGTAGAGGAAACCCGGATCGGCCACGACGATGCGATCGGGCGAGACCTCGGCGGTGCCGATCTCGTCGGCCACGTTGGTCACGATCTTGAAGCCCACCCAGAGCCCGGAGTAGCGCGAGAGCTCGAAGCCCAGGCGGCCGAGATCGAGGATCTCCTGGGCGCTGCCGGGATAGAGCACCGGGAAGAGCGCGTCGTAGAACGCCACCTCCGAGTGCGACGGGATCGTGGACGACTTCGACAGCGGATCGTCGCCGCCGAGGGCCAGCACGCCGCCGTTCTTCGACACGCCCGCGAAGTTAGCGTGCTTGAAGATGTCGCCGGTCCGGTCGACGCCCGGGCCCTTGCCGTACCACATGCCGAGGACACCGTCGTACTTCGGCTGCGGGAAGAGATTGGCGAGCTGGCTGCCGTAGACGGCCGTCGCGCCGAGGTCCTCGTTGACACCGGACAGGAAGACGACGTTGTGCTGGCGGAGGAGGTCGGGGTTGCGCTCCAGGGTGAGATCGAGCCCGCCGAGGGGCGAGCCGCGGTAGCCGGAGATGAGCGTGGCGGTGTTGAGCCCACGCCGCTTATCGGCGCGGTGCTGGTCGAGCGGCAACCGCACCAGCGCCTGGATGCCCGAGAGGAAGATCTGTCCTTCCTCCTGGCGGTACTTGGCGTCCAGAGTGAAATCACGCTTGATCGCCATGGGTCTCCTCTCGAAGGGACTGAACGTATGATACGGGGCGCCAAGGGTGAGGCGCAAATCGGTCGGGAGGTGCCAGCGCGATGATCGAGATCAGGCCGTGCCGTCTCGGCGAGTGCGCCGACGTGCTGGCGCTGTGGCAGCGCGCCGGCGCGATTCCGAGCCCGACCGATACCCTGGAGGAGGTCACGCGGCTGGTTCGCGAGCGCGCCGACCATCTGCTCGTCGCGATCCACCAGGGCGCCATCGTCGGTAGCGTGATCGGCGCATGGGACGGCTGGCGCGGCAACATCTACCGTCTGGCGGTCGCTCCCGAGGCGCGAAGGAGCGGGCTCGGGCGACGGCTCGTCCACGAGGCCGAGCGTTTACTGAGGGCGAACGGCGCCCGCCGGATATCGGCGCTGGTCGAGCGGCACGAAGCCCACGCCGTCGGCCTCTGGGACGCGCTCGCCGACAGCGGCTGGCGCCGCGACGACCGCATGATGCGCTACGTCAAGAACGCGGAGTGAGACCGGCCGCCGTGTCCGGACGATTCGTCGAATGATCCGGCACTAGGCGGGGCGCCACAGGCCGCGACCGTTCTCGCGCGCCTCGCGCTGCAGCTTCACCAGGAGGTGCTGATATCTCACGTTCGGCGGCACGGTCATCACGTGGGCGTAGCCCTGACGAACCAGCTCGGCGTTGACCATCGTGTCGCCGACCCAGACGTATGCCAGCAGCCGTCCGTATCGATCGCGCACGCGCACATCCAGCTCGAGCCGCACCTGCCGGCCGTCGACGAGACGACGATTCGCCGCGGCCGCCTCACGGCCGCCCGGCTCTTCCCCTCTCGTCGGGTGACGGATCTCCGGCGTGTCGACGCCGATGTAACGGATCTTCTCGAGGCGATCGGCGAGCTGCACGTAGATCGTGTCGCCGTCGACGACGCGGACCACGGTGCCGTCGATGAGAGCGGGAGCGGCCGCGGCCGAGCCCGCCGCGAGAAACAGCAGGAGCAGCGGAAGGAGATACCACCGCTGGAGCGCCACGCCGACACGGTGTCACCGCGGGTTGGCGGTGTCAAGAATCGGAGACGGCTGCGGACGGCTGCGGGGGCTTACTGGACTCGGAACATGGCGTAGCCGAGGGACCTCAGCTGCGTGTCGACGAACGGCTGGTGGCGGCGATCGCCGCTTCTCCGCTCGACGGTGTCCCCGTTGGCCTCGGCCGTGCGGCGGTCATGTCCGGATCGACGATCCATGAAGACCTCGACGTTTTCTTCGGCGGCGAACTGTCGAGTGAGGTACTCGCACAGACTCATCTGGTCGCGCGCGATGATGAAATAGTGTCGAGTCATGACAGCCACACCGCAATTTTCCACGAAACGCGCGCGAGGGTCAAGGTTGGCGGAGCCGTCCGAGGGCCCGCCGGGCCTGCCGCGCTTTCCTGGAAAGGCGGCGGGGGTTGCCGCGCTTCTCCCTGGCCGGCTCATCCTCTGAATCGTCCTTTATATCGGGCCGATCGGCGCCCGGTGAGGTTTCCGGAACGTCCAGCGCTTCCAGAAATTGCTCGGCCGTCAAGACAGCACTGCCGGCCCGGCGGGCCGCGTCCTGGACCTTCCGGTCCGAGCTGACGACGACCGCACCGTTTCGGAGTTGCCGCGCGAGGCGCATGAGGTCATCGTCGGCCGTCAGCGGCGGGCGTGAGAAGACCACGCGGATGCGACCAGCAACGGGCGGGGTGCCGCCGGAGAGTCGTGCTCCGTCGAACACAACGGTGAACTCATCCTGGAGAGCACGACGCGCGCGCGCGATGAGGTGCAAGAGCGCCCGCCGCCCACCCTCGAGGCTCGCGGCTTCGCGCGCCCTCAGCTCTGGGCTGCGGCGGATGACGTTGTAGCCATCGACGAGCCAGCGCATGGTTGCTGGATCACCCCCCGCGCCGATACCAGAGCTTCGTTCCCTCCTGAAGGCCGAGGCTCACGAGGCGTACGGCGCGGCGGGGATAGAGAAGCCAGGACGGAGTCATGGGATAGTGCCGCGCGAGGGCATGCCGATGCGGGAAGACGAGCTCCGCGAGGTACGCTGCCTTTCCCAACGCCCCTGGGATCGAGAGTGCCACCAACAGCTCACCGGGCGTCTCTACTCCCCTTCGCCTCGCGACGAGGCGAAGGAACGCCCGCTCGAGCGGGCCGAGGGCCGGCAGCTCTTCACGCACGGCGGCCGGCACCCGGAGACCCAGCAGCAGAGCGAGGGCGGAGACCGCGTACGCCAGGGGTCGCAAAGCTCCCGAGGCCCGCGCCTGCTCCAGCAGAGTCGGCCAGGGCGCGTCCCGCAGCACGAGCGCGAGGTCGACCAGCCAGATCAGACGGGAGTAGGAGTGCTTGAGCGCGTGCACGACGAGCTGAAGACGGAGATGGACGGGGGAGAGGACGAGGGTGGTGGGATCGTCCGGCTCGAGTGGTATGGCCTCGCGCCAAAGGGCCGCGGGGTCGAGGCGGAAGGCGTGCGCTTTGCGGCGGACCCAGTCACTGCCAACGATCTCGGTGTGCAGGTCGAATGAGACGACCCCTCGGGAGAAGAACGGCGATGATGACGAGACCGGCTCGTAGCCCCGACTTCGCAACCATCCGGCTACCGAAGGAAGATCCGACGGGCGCACGAGCAGATCGATGTCGCCCAAGGGGCGCAGACCCACGTGCCCCCCATACTCGTCGTCGAGCAGCGCCGCGCCCTTCAACAGAATCACCGTGCGGCCTTCTCGACGCAGCATCACGCGCAGCGCCGCCAACTCCGAGAGCGCCGACATGTTGCTGGCGGCGACAGCCCGCGTCGCGGCATGCCAGCGTTCGAGGGCTGGAACCAGATGCCCGCGTTGCGCGAGGCCCTCCAGAGCTCGGGCGACGAGTCCGGTGATCCCCTCGCGCTCCGCCTGCTCGAGCAGCGCTTCCCAGTCCGGGCCGGCGCGGAGAAGCTCCGCAAGCTCGTCATCTGTGGCGGCGCCGACGAACCATCGGACCGCACCCACGAGCACCTGCGTTTCGCGCGACAGCGCGATGTCGGCCGAGCGCAATACCGCTCCCCTCACGACCCGCAGTGCTCCAGGATCGCCGCCTGCACCACGGGCAACCGCGACAGATCGCGCCGGAAGGCGAGTCGGTAGATGAGAGATCGGCGCGCCGCGATGCGGCTGATCGAGTCGAACTCATGGCGCAACCGGGTGTGGTCGTCGAGATCGAGCCGATAGGTATGCTTGACGAGCTCGATGAACGCCTCACGCGGCGTGAGCGCCGTGATGGTGACGGCACCAGAGCGCGCGGCCGGCGTCGCGCGGCCGAGGACGTACAGGCGTCGCACGGGCACGGGCTCCCGGCTGAACATCCACGGCCCGCGGTCGATGGTGAGCCGCTTCTTGCCGGTGCGATGCGCCACGTCGTGCACGGCGAGGCCACTGTCCCCGAGCACCGCCAACACGTCGGGCCATAGCCGGATCTCGGGGTAGCTGGGAACGCCCGCCAGCATCGTGCCGTCCTCGACCAGCAGCAACCCGTCGTCCGCGAGGAGCGGGAAGGCCCGCCGCACGAAGCTCGCGCTCAGCGTCGACTTTCCCTGGCCCGCCGCCCCAAGAAAGGCGACTGCGCCATGCTGGGTCGCGATCGCGCTCGCGTGCAGGACGAGCCGGCCTCGCTGGCTCAGCGCGAGGGGCAGCACGTGGGCCAGGAAGAGATGCGCGACGACACGCGATCGCGTGCCTCGCCGCGGCGCGCAGCGCACCTTCTGCCCGTCACGTGCAATGAGGAAGACGGCGAGACCGGGAAACCGAACGAGGAATCCCGAGCCGCAACGGCCGATGATCAGAGAGATCGCACCGTTCGGCAGACGAAGCGCGTGGCGGCGACCGATCGATCGTTCCCTGATCGGGCCGGGACGCACCTCGAGTACGCAGTCGGGGCGCCCGCCGGCAACCTCGGGGAGGCCGGGTAGCGGTACGTTGCTGGAGACGACGAGGCCGAACGCGGAATATGCGGCCACGTCCAACTACACCGCGTAGCGCGTGACAACCTCAGTAACGAAGGCGGCGGCTTCGGCGAGCGACTGGAAGAGGGCTGGGTGGCGACGCTGGACCTCGCGCTCGATCTCGCCCAGGGCCTGCCGGCCGTCGCAGAGCTCGAGGACGGACCGGCGCGCTTCGCCCCATGGAGAGAGCCGCGGCACGAATCGGGGGTCGGTACGCTCCAGGTCCTCTTTGCAGATGAGCATTCCCTGGAAGGTGGAGTGAGCAAACCGTCCTTTGCTCGTCGGGTCGGGTCCGTGCCCGTCGCGACCGGCCCGCACGTCGACGGTCCAGCTCACGATGCCGCCGGCGGGAAGGATCCGCAGTCTCACGTCGATCTGGTCGCGCTCCTCCAGCGGAACGGGCCGGGCGATCGGGAAGAAGACCTGCATCCGGAAGATCGGCCGCGCCGCGAGCGGGGAATTGGTGAGTGTGACGCTTGGTGAGAGCTGGGCCTCGAACCAGCCGCCGATCCCGTGAAGCGTTCCGGGCCGCGCCGCCACGAGGACGACCTCGGCGCTCAGGGCGGCGGCCGGCGACGCTGTCGAGAGCCTGAGCGAGATCGCCTGCATGGGAGATCCGAGCAAGTGAGCCGGGTCGAGCCGGGCCGGGTAACCGGTGTTTGCGGCGATCGCGAGCGCCGGGCGGAAGTCGTAGCCGGCGGGCGTCTGCCGCCAGAACTCGATTTGCCCGAAGAGATCGCGACACTCCACCGGCACCACGACGAGCCTGATCTCGCTCGGTACCATCACGCCGCCCGGCTTCAGGAAACGCGCCCGAGCGTCCCCGAAGTACTCGAGGATGCCTGACTCCAGTCCGAATCGTCCGATCTGGTCGGCGAGAACCACGTCGACTCGCTCCGGCAGCTCCACTCGTGTCGAAAGCCCCTTGACGTGGGTGATTCGATCCTGAAACCCGTTGGCCGCAGCGACCTCATGGGCGAGGCCGATGATCGGCCCCTCGTCGACCGCATAGACACGCTTGGCCCCGGCGCGGCAGGCCATGAGTCCGAGGATCCCGGTGCCCGCGCCGAGGTCCAGCACCACGTCGCCGGGCGTGACAATCTCCTCGATAGCCTGCCGGAAGGCGGAAACGCGAGCCGTGTCAGCCAGGTACTGACGATGCTCGTCGAGGACGAGCGACATCAGACCGACCGCACCAGCAGTCTGACGCGCCTCCGTATCACAGGCACGGCATCATCATGGGGCCGCCGTCGCCGAGGGTCTGCGTGCCCGAATGCGTCAGCTTCTCGACGGGTCCGTATTCGATCAATCGGGGCTTCGCATAGGGCTTCTTCGAAGGTCCGAGCGTCGCGTCCTGAGTTGGCTCCTCTTTCATCGCATCTCCTCGGGGGCGAGCGCCGCGCCTGACGCGGAAAACATCGTCCTGTACCACCACTCCGTCGCGAGGATCATCCAGAGGGCGCCCAGACTTCCCAGATCGCCGCCGCGGAGACGGCGCTGCATCTCCCGCACCCGCTCGCCGCGCACGAACCCGTCGGCCTCCAGGCGGAGATGGCTGAATGTCTCCTCGGCGCCCTCGCGCTCGAGCGACGCAGCGTAAAGGTACGTGAAGTCGCCTTTGGTCCTACGGTGCGCCACGGAGGAAGGAAGAAGATCCCCCACCGCCCGGCGCAGGATGAACTTCGTCTCGGTGCCTCGCCAGCGTTGCTCTTCGGGCAGCGCCAGGGCGAACTCGATGAGCCGCCGATCGTTGAAAGGAAAACGGCTTTCCATGGACCGGCGCCTCTCGAACCGGTCCACCATTTCGTACTCGGCGGCGCTCCAGCCGCTCTGCAGCTGGCGGGAGATGGCGCGCTGGGCGAATGTCGGGAACCGAGCCGCGCCGACGTCCCGTGCCAGCCTCTCTTGGAGTCCGACGCGCCGAGCGAAGTCGGGCGCGATCCAGTCTGGGACGTCGCGGCTTCGGAAGCGCCGCACGAGCCGCTTGGCCGGGCGCGGAACCAGCGGAAACACACACCATCTGATCGCATCAGCCAGGCCAACCGGTGGACCGCCCAGCAAGTTCAAGGCGCGAATATCGTCGCGGACCTGGCGCGCGAGCGCGACCAGACGCAGTCGGCGGAGCAGATCGGCGCAGTGCGCCGTGTCGCCGGTGAGCCACTCGTCGCCGCCGTAGCCCCAGAGCGCGGTGCGGGCGCCACGTCGACGCGCCTCGGCGAGCAGGAGTCCCCACGGGTGCGTGTTGGGGAGATCCGGAAAGTCCCGAAGGTCGGCGACCTGCACGGCCAGCGAAGGCGGGTCGGCGTCGTCGGCACTCACATGACGCACCGCCAGCTCCCACACCGCTGCAACGTCATCGACCCAGCCCCGCTCGTCCGCGTCGGCTCGTGTGAAGTCGAGGGAGTACGCTTCGAATCCCGGTCCGGGTACGCGGCCCTCGCGAGCGAGCCGGGCGGCGACGCCGACGATCGACGAAGAGTCGAGCCCACCGCTCAGGAACACTGCGGCGGGGGCAACGCTGCGGAGCCGGCAGTGCACCGCCTCCCGGAGAATTTCGCGGAAGTGCTCCGCGTACTCGTCGTCCGAGCGATACCGGATCTCACGGCGCGGATCGACGTCAAAATAGCGCGTCGTGTGGACGCGACCGTCTTCGACGGTGAGGACGTGGCCCGGCGGCAGGCGCAGGATTCCGCGGTAGAGGGTCTCGCTGCAGTCGACCAGGCGACTGCTCAGGTACTCGCCCATGACGCCTTCGTTCGGCTCGGGGCCGAACGGCAGGGTGTCGAGCAGCTGACGCAGCTCCGAGCCCCAGATGAAGCTCTGTCCGTCGGCGAGGTAGTAAAACGGGCGGATCCCCAACGGGTCTCGGGCGCAGAAGAGTCGGCGGCGCCGGCGGTCCCAGATCGCGAATGCGAAATCACCGACGATTCGGGTGGCGCAACCCTGGCCCCAGCGGGCATAGGACTGCAGCACGAGCTCCGCGTCGGTGTCGGACCGAAGATGGACGCCCGCGGCTCGCAGCGATGCGGCGAGCTCCGTGCGGTTGTCGACCCGTCCGTCGAGAACAAGGCACAGTGCTCCGTTCTCGTCGAGCAGCGGCTGCTTCTCGGCAAGCGACTCCGGCGTCGTGCGAGAGATGCGATGCCCAAGGCCGATCGGCCCGTCTGTCCAGCAGCCCTCGCCGTCCGGGCCGCAGTGAGCGACCGCCTCGATCAGTCTCTTGAGAAGCGAGACGTCGGTCGGGCGACCATCCAGACCGTACACGCCGGCGAGACCGCTCACGGCGCGCGCTCCCGCCGCGCCATGGTCGCTGGAGCAGGCAGCCAGGCGGGAGTGCGGACGAGCACGGCGTAGCGTGCGGGCCCCGGATCCGCGACGACGATAGCGGCCCCGCCGAGCTCCACCCAGGCGTGTCCCTCGAGCGGCCCTTGGGTCTTCGAGACCCCGATGACCAGCTCCGCCGGCAGCCCGCGTCGCCTGAGGAGCGAGAAGACGACGAGCGCCTTCGCGAGACACGTCGGCCTCGGCAGACAAAAGCGCCCGGCAATCTCCACGAGCCAGGCGGTGCGCGCGATGTGGCGAGGATCGCCCTCGCCGTGGCGGCAACTCGCTGCGGCGAGCGCCTCGCCGAGTGCGATCATGCGCCGGAGCCCGACGAGCCTGAGACCGACGCTCACGGCCGGCAGGAGGCCCAGCGCGCCGGCGAGCACGCCCCAGTCGTTTCGGGAAAGGGTCGAGGCTTTGTGGAGCGCGCGCGACAAACTGGCTTTACGTGGACTTCGCAGCGACACGCGTCAGTCCTTTCGCGCACAGGTGGTCGACGAGCTCGAGGAGATCACGTTCGAGCACCGACGGAACGGCGTCGTATTCCGAGCGGAGCGCCTCGAACACGACGCCGAGGGATCCGTGGTCTTCGATGAGCCTCCAGGTCCGCGCGCCGACCGCGTCGAGTCCGAAGTAGATGCCCGTCTCGAGATTGAGGATCACGATCTCGCCGTCCAGCTCACGGAACGTGACGTCGGGATTGATCGTCACCACGGAGCTCAGCGTGGCTCTGCTCATTAGCACCGTTCCTCGCACCGAATCTTCCACACTCATGGGGTGAAATCAAGGATCGCGCAGGCCACCGTATAATCGGAACCTCGTTGACGGCACGATGGGGCCACCGCGGCGAGGTCGGAGCCGCCGTCTTGATGGTGTAGATCGTTCGTCGCTCACGAAGCGGAAGACGTGCGCTGTGTGATGATCGAGGTATGACCGCCACGACCCGATGGCCCGAGGCTCGCGCATCGTGCGGGCTCGTGGCCACGCCCCATGCGCTCGCCTCCGAGGCCGGACTGGCGGTCCTCGACCGGGGCGGCAACGCGGTGGACGCCGCCATCGCCGCGGGCGCCGCCATCGCCGTCGTCTACCCGCACATGAACGGGATCGGCGGCGACAGCTTCTGGCTGATCTACGATGCTCGCAACCGGACGCTTCGCGCGCTGAACGCCGCCGGCCGGTCGGCCGCCGCCGCCGACCTCGCGACCTATCGCGCCCGCTTCGGCGCGGCGATTCCCGTGCGCGGCGGGGCCGCGGCGCTGACCGTGCCCGGCGTCGTGTCGGGTTGGTGGGCGGCCCACGTGCTGAGTCGCGACTCGCTGGCCTCGTCGATCGCGTGGAACACGCTGCTCGAGGCGGCCATCGTCCACGCGCGCGACGGGTTTCCTCCGTCGGCGGGCCAGCGCCGCGAAACCGCCGACGCCGCAGATCTCTTCGGCGACGAGACGCCGGTCGATCTCCGGGACAGACTCTGGCGCATCTTCCATCCCGACCTTCTGAGGCGCGAACGCTTCGTGCAACCCGATCTCGCGTCGACCCTCGAAGAGATCGCTCGAAGCGGGGGCGACACATTCTACCGGGGCGCGCTCGCCAGGCGGCTCGCGCGGGGCGCGAGCGCCGCCGGCAGTCCGCTGACGGCCGACGACCTCGCTCGGCACCAACCCGAGTGGGTCGAGCCGCTGCGCGTTCCCTACCGGGGCGGAGAGGCCGCCAGCTTTCCGCCGCCGACGCAAGGATTCGCCGCGCTCGCGATCCTGTCCTTGCTCGAGGGCTTCGACATCGCGTCCCTCGCCGAGGCCGACTACGTGCACGTCGTCGTCGAGGCGACGAAGCTCGCATTCGAGGACCGCGACCGCTACCTCGCAGACCCGACGGTGGCCTCGGTGCCGGTCGCGCGCTGTCTCGACCCGGCGCGGCTCGCCGAGCGGCGGCGACGGATCTCGCGGCGCGCCGCCATGCCGGCAACCGGGCCGGCCGCGACGGGCGATACGATCGCGATCGTGACGGCGGACGCGCATGGGAACGCGGTGTCGTTGATCCAGAGCCTCTACTGGGAATTCGGCTCGGGCGTGATCGCCGGCGACACCGGGATCCTCCTCCAGAACCGCGGCGCGTTCTTCTCGCTCGACCCGGGCCACGTGAACCGCCTGGCGCCGCGCAAGCAGACCGCGCACACCTTGATTCCGTCCATGTATCTCGTCGACGGACGGCCGCGCCTCGTCTACGGCACGATGGGCGGCGAGGGCCAGCCGCAGACGCAGGCCGCCCTGGTCACGCGCGTGGTCGACCGCGGGCTCGGTCCCCAGGCAGCGGTCGAGGCGCCGAGGTGGCTCTTCGGCCGCACCTGGGGCGAGGAAACGCGCTCGCTGAGGCTCGAGGATCGGTTCGGCGACGACGTCCGCGAGGCGCTACGCGAGCGCGGCCACGAGGTGGAAGTCGTCGAGGCCTGGAGCGATCTGATGGGGCACGCCCAGCTCATTCGCATCGATCAGGCCGGACTCACCGGCGCGTCCGATCCGCGCGCCGACGGTGCCGCGCTCGGCTTCTAGCGGAGAGGCAGCTCGCGCGCGAAGACGGTGAACGGGGAGCGGCGCGCCGCCTCGAGTGCCTGGCGGATCTGCGGCTCGCCTCGGCCCGCGCCCTGGCGCAGCAGGGTCTCGAAGAACCCGACGTAGAACGCGTCCGGCTCGACCACGACCGCAACTCGGGCGCGCGTAGCGGGCGCGTCGAGCTTCATTAGACGGAAGCATGATAGCGTGCGAAGACTGCTGTACAGTATGAGACCGTAGTCATCCTGACCGCTTCCCGGAGAGCCTGTGGATCCGTATCGCCTGCCTCGACACGTGCGACCGACCCGTTACGATCTGCGCCTCGAGTCCGATCTGGCGACGTTGACCTTCACGGGCGACGAGACCGTCACGCTCGAGGTGGAGGAGCCGACCGCCGAGATCGTCCTCAACGCCGTCGACCTCGCCTTCGGGGAGGCGACGCTCACCAACGCGCGCGGCGAGACCCTCCGGGGCACGCCGATCGTCGACGAGGCGACCGAGCGCTGCCGCATCACGTTGCCGTCCGAGATCGCGCCGGGCACCTGGCGGCTCGGGCTCGCGTTCACCGGCACCCTCAACGACAAGCTGCGCGGCTTCTACCGGTCGAGCTACAAGGATCCGACCGGCGAGCAGCGGCTCATGGCCGCCACGCAGTTCGAGGCGACCGATGCCCGCCGCGCCTTTCCGTGCTGGGACGAGCCGGCCTTCAAGGCGGTGTTCGCGGTGACGCTGGTGATCGACTCCAAGCTCACGGCGGTGTCGAACACGTCGATTGTGAGCGAGCGCGTGGAGCGCGGCCGCACGGTCGTGACCTTCGCCGACACGATGAAGATGTCCACTTACCTGGTGGCGTTCGTCGTCGGCGAGCTCGAGGCCACCGACGCCGTGATGGTCGGCCGCACGCCGGTCCGCGTCTGGTGCGTGCCGGGCAAGCGCCACCTGGCCGCCTTCGGCCACGAGATCGGCGTCGCCTCGCTGCGCTTCTTCGAGGACTACTACGGCCTGCCATACCCGAGCGACAAGCTCGACTTGCTCGCGATTCCCGATTTCGCGGCGGGCGCCATGGAGAACCTCGGCGCGATCACCTTCCGCGAGACGGCGCTGCTGGTCGACGCGCGCGCCGCCTCCCACGCGGAGCTCGAGCGGGTCGCCGACGTGGTCGCCCACGAGAACGCGCACATGTGGTTCGGCGATCTCGTCACGATGACCTGGTGGAACGGCATCTGGCTCAACGAAGCCTTCGCCACCTTCATGGAGATCCTCGCGGTCGACGCCTGGAAGCCCGAGTGGCGGCGCTGGACGACCTTCGGCGTCTCGCGCGCGGCCGCCCTCTCGGTCGACGGGCTGCACTCGACGCGGCCGATCGAGTTCCACGTCGAGGCGCCGCGCGACGCCGACGCGATGTTCGACGTGCTCACCTACGAGAAGGGCGCGTCGGTGCTGCGCATGCTCGAGCAGTACCTCGGTTCGACCACGTTTCGAGAGGGCGTGCGCGAGTACCTGCGGCGCCACGCCTACGCCAACGCCGAGACCGGCGATCTGTGGGCCGCGCTCGGGCGCGCCGCGAACCAGCCAATTCCCGAGGTGATGGACGCCTGGATCTTCCAGCCGGGCTACCCGCTCGTGAGCGCGCGGCTCGAGGGCCGCGAGCTCGTGCTGAGCCAGCAACGCTTCACGTACCTGCCGGAGCCGCTGCCGGGCTCGACGCCTTCGCCCCGGAACCGGCTCTGGCAGGTGCCGCTACAGATCCGCCTCACCGCGTCCGGGCGCGCGTCGACCGAGCGACGGCTCCTCGCGGCCGCCGAAGTCCGGATGCCCGTCCCCGAGCGTCTCGAGTCCGTGCTCGTCAACGACGGCGGTCACGGCTTCTATCGCGTCCGCTACAGCGGCGAGCTGCTCGAGCGCCTCCTCGGCGTGCTGTCGGAGCTCGGCGCGATCGAGCGCTTCAATCTCGTCAACGACGCCTGGGCGGTGACCGGGGCCGGCCACATGACCCTGATCGATTACCTCGAGCTGACCGCGCGCTTCCGCGGCGAGCGTGACCGCAACGTGTGGTCGGTCTTGCTCGCGTCACTCGCGACCTTGAATCGCATCGTCGAGCCCGACGATCGGCCTCGGCTCGCCGCGCTCGTCCGCGACCGCGTGCGCGCGGTCTTCGGCGAGCTCGGCTGGACGCCGCGACCCGGAGAAGACGAGCTCGCGCGCCAGCTCCGCGGCGATCTGATTCGCGCGATGGGCGCGCTCGGCGACGATCGGGAGGTGCAGGCGCGCGCCGCCGAGCTCTACGCCGGGGCGGCCGCCGACCTCGACCCCAACGTGCTCCCGGCGATCATCGGCGTGCTGGCCCACGCGGGCGACGCCGCGCGCTACGACGAGTTCTCGAAGAAGTTCCGATCCGCGGCGACGCCGCAGGAGGAGCAGCGCTACCTCTACGCGCTGGCCGCCTTCCGCCAGCGCGAGCTCCTCGCCCAGACGCTCGCCCGCGCGATCAACGGCGAGTTCCGCACTCAGGACGCGCCGTTCGTCGTGCGATCGCTGCTGACGTCGGTCCACGGGCGCGAGCTCGCCTGGGAGTTCGTGAAGGCCAACTGGGACACGATGGAGCGTCAGTACCCGAAGGCCGGCCTCCGGCGTCTGGCCGAGGGCGTCATCGGGCTCGCGACCCCCGAGCTCGAGCGCGACGTGCACGCCTTCTTCCAGGCGCGGCGGCCCGAGTTCGGCGGCAAGACGCTGGAGCAGTACCTGGAGCAGCTGCGCATCGCCGTCCGCCTGCGCGAGCGTGAGTCGGCGGCGCTCAGCAAATATCTGGCGCGATTCGCGTGAGAGGGATCATGCGCAGCCGGAGCCGAGGACGCGTGGTGATGAGTGCGGCGGTGACGGTGCTCGCGCTGCTCGGCACGGCCTCGTCGGCATCGTGGGGTCAGCACGACCACGGTCATGCGGGGGGCCACCAGGCCGCCGAGGCGTGCTCGGCAGAGTTCGACAAGGTCGTCGGCGAGGGCCGCGGCTTCGGCATGGCGTTCGCCGCCGATCAGAACGGCTACCCCGGTCCGATGCACGTGCTCGAGCTAAAAGACCGGCTCAAGCTGACGGCCGATCAGGAAGCGAAGGCCCAGGCGCTCATGCAGGCGATGTTCGCCGAGTCGAAGCCGAAGAGCGCCCAGCTGCTCGAGGCCGAGGCGAAGCTTCGGCGCCTCTTCGCCGACCGCTCGGCTGACGACGCCGCGGTGCGCGCGGCTGTCGGCGAGGTGGAGCGCGCCCGGAGCCAGGTTCGGCTGGTCCATCTCCTGGCGCACCTGAAGACGCGAGGTCTCCTCACCGAGGACCAGCGGCGGATCTACCACGAAGCCCGCTGGGGCGGCCGCTAGCCCTTGGCGTCCGGCGCGTAGCGGCGGACCCGCACCGTTTCCATCGTGATCAGACCGCCCTGCATGAGGCGGGCGACCTCGGGCAGCACCGCCTCGAGATGCTCTTTCGTGTCGACGACCTCGATCACGAGCGGGAGATCCTCCGAGAGCCTCAGGATGTTCGCGGTGTGGATAACCGAATTGGCGCCGAACCCGGCGACGCCTTTGCGCATCAGGACCTGCTCTCCGTCAATTTTCCGCATGACTACACCCGCACTCCGACGATCAGCCGCCCCGCCGCGATGCCGAGGAAGCACACGCCCAGGCAGAGCGACGTCGTCACCAGGACATTGACCCACGCCTGACCCCACGCGCCGACCTGCGCCAGCCGAATGGTCTCGTAGCTGAACGACGAGTACGTCGTGAGGCCGCCCATGATCCCCACGGTCAGGAACAGCCGTGTCGTCTCCGGGATGAGCAGGCTCGCCGTGCCGACGTGCTGGATGAGGCCGATCAGGAAGGAGCCGACGACGTTGACGATCAGCGTGCCGTAAGGAAAATCGGCGCCGAGCCAGCGGGCCGCCACGCCCGACGTCACATAGCGTAGCCCCGTTCCGATCGCGCCGCCCAGGCAGATCACCAGAAAGCGCTCCACGAATCGCGTCCTCCGTCGCCGTCAGGCGAGCTCGATCGGCTCGTCCACGTACACCGTGTAGGTCCGCGGTCGGCCGCGCTCGGCGTCCTTCGGATCGACGTACACGATGGACGTCCGCCCGCGGATCTCGCGCGGGAGGATCGCGACGCGAACGAAGCTGGTCGGCTCGTCCCTGGAGGCCACCGCCAGCACGGGCTCGCGCCCGCTCTCGAACCACGTGCCCCCGGGAGTGACCTTCCGCGCCGGCCCCTCGCCCACGGTGACCTCGAGCGCGCCCGCGATCAGGCAGCGAATGCCGCCGCCGCGGTGCCGGTGCGGGAGCGCGACGCTGCCGGGCGCGAAGTCGACGCGATCGGCGCGCATCAGGTATTCGGCGCGCGGGTCGAGATCGATCGCGTGCTCGAGGAGGACGTTCGTCGCGCCGCCCGCGAGCCTCTCGAACGGCGTCGCGCCGCGGACCAGCTCGAAGCGCAGCACCGCTCCGCCCGAGTCGCCCGCGACGATCTGGCAGACCCGGGCCCCGTACCACGCCTCGCCCTCGGCGAGGCGCGTCTCGCGCGGCGCGCTCGCAACCGTCACGCTCCCGCGCCGCGCGTAGAGCACGCGGTTCAGCGCGCCGAGCGCGCCGCGGCCGCCGGCGGGCAGCGTGTCCTCGCACAGGCGCAGCGTATAGCTCGCGTCGCTCGACGGCACGGCCGTCATTGTACGCCGCGCGGGCTCCGTGATACGTTGCGAGACCATGAGAGCGGTGATGCTCGGGCTCCTCCTCGCGGGCGCCTGGCTCGCTGCTCCCATCGGCGTCGCGGCGTACTCGGTCCAGGAAGCCATCCTGCGTGTCAAGCCTGCCGTCGTGCTGATCACCACCGAGGTGAGCGGCGACGTCACCCTCAACTGCGGAAGCGGCCCGGTCACGGTCAGTCCGGCCCCGTACATCGAGACGGGCACCGGCTGGTTCGTCGACGGTCGCGGCTACGTCATCACTAACGCCCACGTGGTGGACCCGGCGCACCGCCTGCCGCCCTGGGTGACACACGAGCTGAAGAAGAAGGCGGTCGATCAGGCGTGCGTCGAGCCGCAGCTCAAAAAGCGGGGCCTCATACAGGGACAGCGGCCGGACATCGAGGAGCGCCTCCGGCTGGCCAGCGGCGCCCTCGCCAGCGCCAAGCTCGAGACGCAGTCCCAGATCACCGTGATGCTGTCCAACGGCGTGAAGCTGAAGGCGGAGGTCCAGAAATTCAGCCCGCCGCCGTCGGTCGACAGCACCGGCAAGGCGACGCCGGATTCCGGACGCGACCTCGCGCTGCTCCGGGTGCCGGAAGGTATCTATCCCGCGATCGGCCTCACCACGCGCGAGGTGCAGATCGGCGATCCGGTCCACATCCTGGGCTTCCCGGGTCTTTTGTTCTCCCACGAGCTCCTGAACCAGAACGTGACCCTGGAGGCGTCCGCCACCAACGGCGCCGTCTCCGGATTCAAGATGGACGTCATCAACCAGGACCTCATCCAGACCGACGCGCCGGCCGCGCACGGCAACAGCGGCGGCCCGGCGATCACCGACGACGCGACCCTCGTCGGCGTGATGCAGTTCGTGTCGCTCTCGGCGTCGGGCGCGAACGTGCAGGGCTTCAACTTCCTGATCCCCGCGCGGGACGTCGACAAGTTCCTGCGGGGCACCGAGGTCACGAAGCCCGGCGACAGCAAGTTCAATCCCGTCTGGGCGGCGGGCGTCGAGCTCTTGCTGGCCCAGCGCTACAAGGCGGCGCTCGCGAAGATCTCCGAGGCCAACCAGCTCGTGCCGAACCTTACCGACGTGAAGCATTCGCTCGCGCTGGCGCGAGAGAAGGTGAAGAATCCGCCGCCCGAGCCGTTCCCGTGGGCGCTGGCGACGCTTGGCGTGACCCTCGTGAGCGTCGGGGTCTACGGCGGGATGTGGGGCAAGCGCTGGTGGAAGAACCGCTTCCGGGTCACGCCGACGCAGGTCATCGGCTTCATCGAGCGCGGGCTCAACCCCGTGCTGCTCGACGTGCGCACCAAGACCGACTTCGAGACGAGCCCGCTGAAGCTGCCGGGCTCGACCCGGCTCGAGCCCGAGGAGGCCGAGCGCGCGCCGATCAACTTCGAGCCCGAGCAGATGATCATCACGTACTGCACGAGCCCGGAGGAGCAGCAGAGCGCGCGGGTGGCCCAGATCCTCCGGCAGCGCGGGTTCAAGACCGTGCGCATCCTCAAAGGCGGCCTCGGCGGCTGGACCAACGCGCGCCTGCCGGTCGAGGCGAAGTCGGCGCTGCCCTCGGTCGGGCTCGAGCTCTACAAGAACCTGTCGCTCGGCGACATCGAGCGGCGGCGATTCAAGCGGGGCGACGTCATCTTCAAGGAGGGCGACGACGCCCACGACGAGGCGTACGTGATCCACGCGGGCGCGGTCGAGATCAGGCGAACCTTCGACGGGGTCGAGCGAGTCGTGAACCGGGTCGGCGAGGGAGAGCCGCTCGGAGAGATGGCGCTCTTCCGCGGGGGCAGCCGCTCGGCGACGGTGATCGCGGTCGAGGACGTCGAGCTCCTCATCATCAAGGAGGAGCGGCTCGAGTGGCTGATCCGCAATCGCCCCCAGCTCGCCCTCGAGCTCCTCAAGCGCCTCTCGAACCTGGTCGTCGCGACCGACCAGGAGCGCGCGCACGCCGGCGGGCTCAGATGACGCCGCGCTCGTGGAGTCCGCTCAGCTCGGCGCTGGAGAGCCCGAGCCGGCCGCAGTAGATCTCCTCGTTGTGCTCCCCCGGGCTGGACGGGCCGGGGCTCTCGATCCGTCCGGGCGTCACGGTGAGCCTCGGCACGACTGCCGGCATCGAGATTCGCCCCAGCAGCGGCAGCACCGCGGAGACGATGTTGTCGCGCGCGCGCACGTGCGCGTCCTCGAACAGATCGCGCACGCTCGCGACGAGCGCGGACGGAACCTCCGCCGCCTCCAGCGCCGCGAGGGCGGCCGTCGCGTCGCGCTCCGCCACCCATCCGGCGACGAGCCCGTCGACCAGCGCGCGGTGCTCGAGCCGCGCCGGCGTCGTGGTCATCCGCGGGTCGCCGGCGAGGTCGGGGCGGCCCATCGCCTGACTCAGGCGCGCGAACATCCGGTCGTTGGTGCAGGCGATCGCGATCCAGCGCCCGTCGCGCGTCTGATAGTGGTTGTGCGGCACCGCGCTCTCCGTCCCCGAGCCGATCCGCTCGCGCACCTGCCCGGTGCCGCCGAACACGGCGATCGCGTCGTCGAGCACGCGCAGCACCGGCTCGTAGAGCGCGAGGTCGACCACCTGGCCCTCGCCCGTGCGCTCCGCGTGGCGCAGCGCCACCAGCGCGCCGACGGCGCCGAACACGCCGGCCAGATAGTCGGGCACCGTGGGCGTGCCCGGCGAGACCGGCGCGCGGTCGGGATAGCCCGCGACGTACGCGAGGCCGCCGACCGCGGCGGCAATCCGCCCGAAGCCGGGACGCTCGCGGTTCGGGCCGGTCTGGCCGAACGCCGAGATGCGGACCATGACGAGCGATGGCCGGACTCGCGAGAGCTCGTTCCAGCCGAGGTGCCACCGCTCGAGCGTGCCCGGGCGGAAGTTCTCGGTGACGACGTGCGCGGAGGCCGCGAGCCGGCGGATCAGCGCCTGGCCGTCGGGAGCGCGGAGATTGCACGTGATCGACTTCTTGTTGCGCGCCTCCACGAACCACCAGTAGGAGCCGCCGGCGGACGGCGCGACCGGCCGGCCCAGACGGCGCAGGTCATCGCCCACGCGCGGCTGCTCCACCTTGATCACGTCGGCGCCGAATTCGCCGAGGAGCGTCGCGCACACCGGCGCCGCCAGATAGGTCGCGAGATCGAGGACGGTGACGCCGGCGAGTACCGCGCTCATGCTACGATTCGGCCGGCTCGGGTCGGATCGCCGCGCCCGACGACCGCGACAATGCAATGAAAGTGATGCTGGCCCGCGAGTGGGGCGACCCGTCGACGCTCGAGTACGCGGACGCGCCGACCCCGCGGCCGACCGCGGGCGAGGTCCTGATCGAGGTCCGCGCGATCGGCTGCAACTTCCCCGACATCCTGATCGTGCAGGGCAAGTACCAGCACCGCCCCGACCCGCCGTTCAGCCCGGGCTGCGAAGTCGCCGGCATCGTGCGCGGGATCGGCGCCGGCGTGACCGAGGTCGGCCTGGGCGAGCGCGTGTTCGCGACGATGGCGTGGGGCGGCTACGCCGAAGTGGTGGCGGTGGATCAGCGCCACGTCTACGCGCTCCCCGACTTCATGACCTTCGAGGAGGGCGCGGTGTTCGGGCTCGCGTACCAGACGGCGTGGTGCGGGCTCGTCCACCGCGCCGGGCTCAAGCGCGGCGAGACCTTGCTCGTCCACGCCGCCGCCGGCGGGACGGGGCTCGCGGCGGTGCAGCTCGGCCGGGCGCTGGGCGCTCGCGTCATCGCGACCGCGGGCTCGGCCGCGAAGCTCGACGTGGCGCGCGCCAACGGCGCCGACGTCTGCATCGACTACCGGACCGAGGCATGGGTCGAGCGAGTGAGCCGCGAGACCCACGGCGAGGGCGCCCACGTGATCTTCGATCCGGTCGGCGGCGACGTCTTCGAGGGCTCGACCCGCTGCATCGCGTTCGAGGGCCGGCTGCTCGTCGTCGGCTTCGCGGGCGGCCGCATCGCGGACGTCGCGGGTCACCGCGTCTTGCTGAAGAATGTGAGCGTGGTCGGCGTCCACTGGGGACTCTACCGGCAGCGCGACGCGCCGCGGGTGCGGCGCTGGATGGTCGAGCTCTTGAGGCTGGCCGAGGCGCGGCAGCTCACGCCGGTGATCTGGCGGTCGTTCCCGCTGGAGCGCGCGTCCCGAGCGCTCGCCGCCATCGCCTCGCGCGAGAGCTACGGCAAGGTCGTGCTGATCCCGTGATCAAGCTCCCGCTCAAGCGCCTCGACCCCTCGATCGAGCTGCCCGCTTACGCGCGCGAGGGCGACGCGGGGCTCGACCTTCGCGCCGCCCACGACGCCACGCTCGAGCCGGCGGGCCGCGCGCTCGTGGGCACCGGCCTCGCGGTCGCGATCCCCGCCGGGTACGCGGGGCTCGTGCTGCCGCGCTCCGGCCTCGCGCTGAGTCAGGGCGTGACGGTCCTCAACGCGCCGGGCCTCGTCGACGCCGGCTACCGGGGTGAGATCAAGGTGCTGCTGATCAACCACGGCGACAGGGAGGCCACCGTGCGGCGCGGCGACCGCATTGCCCAGTTCGTCATCCAGTCGGTCGAACGGGCCGAGCTGATCGAGGTCGGCGAGCTCCCGGCGAGCGAGCGCGGCGCCGGCGGCTTCGGCTCGACCGGTGTCTGACCCTGACGGCGATTCGCGGCGGCGGGCCGCCTCGCTCGATCAGTATCCGCCGCCGCCGCTGGAGCGCTCGCAGAAGCCCGTGCGCCAGATGCCGCCCGACCGCTCGCACTCCTGTTGCGCCGACACGACCGGCGCGGCCATCGGACGGTCCGTGCAGGCGGACACCCCGGCCAGCAGGACCAAGAGGACGAAGCCCGTGGACATCGCTCTTCCCATAGGCGCCTCCCCTGGAGAAACGCGCGGGACGGCGCGAACGGTTCCCGGCACCCGACCAGAGACTCAGTCGCCGGGCGCCATGAACGGATAGCGAAAATCGGTCGGCGGCACGAACGTCTCCTTGATCGCGCGCGGACTGACCCAGCGCAAGAGATTCAGCACGCTCCCCGCCTTGTCGTTCGTGCCCGAGGCGCGGGCACCGCCGAAGGGCTGCTGGCCCACGACCGCACCGGTGGGCTTGTCGTTCACGTAGAAGTTGCCCGCGGCGTGCGTCAGCGCGTCGGTGATGTGCACGATCGCGGCCCGGTCCCGCGCGAAGACCGCGCCGGTGAGCGCATAGGGCGAGCCGCGGTCGCAGATCTCGAGGGCGGTCTCGAGCTCGCGATCCTCGTAGACCCACACCGTGAGCACCGGACCGAAGATCTCCTCACGCATGAGCGGGAGGTCCGGCCGCTTGGCCAGCACCACGGTGGGCTCCACGAAGTAGCCCTTGCCGTCGTCACACCCGCCCCCGGCCAGGATCGTCGCGTCCGGAGACTGCCGCGCGTAGTCGAGGTAGCCCTTGATCGTCGCGAAGGCGTGGCCATCGATAACGGCGCCCATGAAGTTGGTGAAATCGGTCGGATCGCCGACCCGGATCTCGGCGACCTGCGCGAGCAGGCGTTCTTGCACCGCGGGCCAGAGAGACGCTGGGATGAACGCCCGAGACGCCGCCGAGCACTTCTGGCCCTGGTACTCGAAGGCGCCACGGGTCAGCGCCGTCGCGAGGGCCGGCACGCCGGCCGAGGCGTGGGCGAAGACGAAATCCTTCCCGCCGGTCTCGCCGACGATCCGCGGATAGGAGCGGTAGCGCCGGACGTTGCGCCCGACGGTCTCCCACATGCCCTGAAACGTCGCGGTCGATCCCGTGAAGTGGATGCCGGCCAGCGCGGGCGAGGCGAGCGCCGGGTCGCCGACCTCGGCGCCCGAGCCCGGCACCATATTGATGACGCCGGGCGGCAGGCCCGCGGCCTCGAGGATCTCCATGATGCAGTGGGCGGAGTAGAGCGCGGACGACGCCGGCTTCCACACGACCGTGTTGCCCAGGATCGCGGGCGCCGTCGGCAGATTGCCGCCGATCGACGTGAAGTTGAACGGCGTGACCGCGAACACGAACCCCTCGAGCGGCCGGTGCTCGAGCCGGTTCCAGGCGCCGGGCGAGGACAGCGGCTGCTGGCGATAGATCTCCTCGGCGAAGGCGACGTTGAACCGCCAGAAGTCGATCAGCTCGCACGCCGCGTCGATCTCGGCCTGATGCGCCGTCTTCGACTGGCCGAGCATCGTGGCGGCGTTCAAGGCCATCCGATACGGCCCGGCCAGGAGATCGGCGGCCCTCAGAAAGATGGCCGCGCGCTCGTGCCAGGGCAGCCGCGACCAGTCGTGAGACGCGGCGGCCGCCGCGTCGATGGCGCGCTGCACCTCGGGGGCGCCGGCCTTGTGCCACGTCGCGAGGACGTGGCGGTGGTCGTGGGGCATGACAACTTCCGCGGTCCGGCCCGTCGTGACCCGACGCCCGCCGATGCGCGGCGCGATCTCGATCATCTGGCCGGCCATCCGGTCGAGCGCGGCGCGGAGGGCCTTCCGTTCCGGGCTGCCCGGGGTGTAGGCGAGGACGGGCTCGTTGCGAGGGATGGGCACGTTGAAGATCCCGTTGCTCATCGTGGACCTCCCTTACTTCACCAGGTTACCTCCGGCCGGCACCCGCCTCCGCCTCGTCGATTTCGTCGCGATTGCGGCCGCGCGCCACGTATTCGGCGATGACGGGCGTCAGGCCCGGGTCCAGCGCGGTGAACTGCACGCCGGCCTTCTCACCACGGCGCGAGACGATCATGCCTTTCGCGACGATGCGGCGCCCCACCTCGCCCCCGTCGAGGCGGATCTCGACCTTGCTGCCGACCGGCCACTCGTCGGGGACGTCGACCAGCCCGAGACCGCCCTCGCTGATGTCGAACGCGCGCGCACGGCAGGTCTGGCCGTCGGCGGCCGCGAGCTGGACGGCCGCATCCAGCGCGGCGCGCGGATGCCGGCGTGTGCTGGAAGGCATGACTCCGTAGATCTTCACGGGCTGGGACTTGCCCTTCACCGTCACCGTGTCGAGCTCGCGGGTCGGCAACTGGCCCTTCACGTACTCGTACGTGAACTCGCTGACGATGATCGGAACGCCGTAGTCCTTCGTCACCGACTCGAGTCGAGCGGCCAGGTTGATGGTGTCACCGACCGCCGTGTACTCGTTCCGCTGCCGCGACCCCAGGCTGCCCACGACGGCCTCGCCGGAGTTGATGCCGACGCCGCAGCGGATCGGCGTGCCGAGCTTCGCCTCCCAGCGTGCCGAGAACGGGATCGCCCGCTCCTGGAACTCGAGCGCGGTGCGGACCGCGTTGAGCGCGTGCGCGGGGTCCTCGTACGGCGCGTTGTAGAGCGCCATGATCCCGTCGCCGATGTACTTGTCGACGGTGCCGCCGTGGCGGAAGACGACCTCGGTCATCACGGTGAGATACTCGCGGAGCATCTCGTCGACCTGCTCCGGCGGCAGGCGCTCCGAGATCGTCGTGAACCCGCGAATGTCCGAGAAGAGCACGGTGACGAGGCGGCGGCGCGGCCGAAGGCTCCGCCCGTCGCGATCGCGGACCACGACGCGGAGGACGTCGGGCGAGAAGAACCGCGACAGCCGCTGCTTCTCGCGCTGCTCGCGCACGAAATTCTCGACGACCGTCGCGCCGTAGCCGAGCACGAGCCCGAACGTGACGGCCACGCCGCGCAGCCAGACGTCGGCGCGGGCGAAGGCGACATACGCGATCGCGATGCCGGCGGCCAGCAGGAGCGCGGTGACGGCCAGCGCTCGAGCGGCCCGCAGCCGCACGGCGACCACGGATCCGACGAGGGCCGCGGCGACCGCGAGGATGGTCGACGCGAGCCTGGGCACCTCGCGCACGGGATCGCCACGGACGAAGGTGTCGACGGCGTTGGCGTGGATCGCGACGCCCGGCATGTCGCCCGCGCGGGCGAACGCCGTGGCGAAGACGTCGTGCATTACTTCGCTCGTTGACCCGATGAGGACGATCTTGTCGCGAAACAGGCTCTCGGGGACCTCGTTCGCCACGACTCGGTAGTACGGGATCCGCTCGAACGCCGCGAGGGGTCCCCGGAAATTGACCAGGATCTCGGGGCCCGTCGGAAGCGGCCGGGTGCGAAGCCCCTTCGCCGTCGCCAGACGATGCAGCTGAGCGTCGAAGGCCAGCCACCACTCGTAGCCTTTCATCGGGTCGGGCACTTGTTGCCGGACGGGCGCTCGCCGGACATGGCTGTCCGGGTCGGGCTCGACGTTGATGAGCGCGACGGCGGCGGCGCCCTCGCGAATGATCGGCAAGGGCATGCTGACGACTTCGCGCGCCGCTCCCCGCTCCTTGCCGCCAATCGAATAGAGCACCTGCGCGTCCCGCGCGATCGCCATGCCCAGCACGACATTGCCCGCGCGCGCGATCGCCGCGCTGAGCGCCGCATCGTCCTCGGGCCCGAACCTCGATTCGCTGTCGAAGACCACGTCGATGCCGATGGCCAGCGGCCGGTCGGCGGCGATGCGGTCGATCACCTTACCGTGCAGCGCGCGCGGAAACGGCCACTGGATGTTCAGCTCCTGAAAGGACGACTCGTCGATCGTGACGATGACGATCGGCGCCGTGGGGGGGCGCATCCCGCGCAGCTCGAAGAGCTGATCGAACCAGAGGAGCTCCCACCGCTCGACCGGACCGAACAGGATGAGTCCCAGGGTGACCGCGGCCGCCGCGATGCCCACCAGATACTGCCGAAGTAGCCTCGACAGGCGAGCCCCGAGTCGACCCATCGCCGCAACTCTAAGCCAGCGCTGCCCTCCGGACCACACCGTTTCCGACACGAGCCCGCCCGCTGGATGACCAGTCGTTCAGTTCGAGCTATTCCGGAAATCCCCTTATTTCATCGACACTTGACAAGTTTGGCCGCGTGCGGCGATAGTCGGGGGTCAAAGCTGGCCATTGGTCCCGATTGATACAGCGGTTTTTGGTCCCGAGTGCCCACCCGGCTCTTCTGAGGTGAGGGAGGACAGGGCTATGACGCGGGTCAGTCGAATTGTTGCCGCGCTATCGCTGATTGTCGGGCTGCTACCGGGCTCTGTCTCCGCCCAAGCCGCGAAGGCCGGCGTCGTCACCACGCTCGAGGGCAACGTCACCGCGGCGCGCATGACGTCGGCGCAGCCCGTCGCGCTGAAGTTCAAGGACGACGTGTTCGTCAACGACCGCGTCGTCACTGGCGACCGCTCCCTCGCCCGGCTCCTGCTCGGCGGCAAGGCCGTCGTCACCGTGCGCGAGCGCTCGGCGCTCACGATCACCGAGCTTCCGGGCCGCTCCACGGTCGATCTCGACTCCGGCAAGGTCGCCGTCGTGGTCGCCAAGGACCGGATGCAGCCGGGCGAGCAGATCGAGGTCAAGACTCCGAACGCCGTCGCCGCGGTGCGCGGGACCGTCTTCATCGCCGAGGTCGTTCGCGCCACCGCCGGCGCGGACAGCGCCCAGGCCGGCCTCACCGCCAATTTCTATGTCCTGGCGGGCACCGTCGCCGTGACCAGCGGCCCCCAGACCCTCGCCGTCGGTCCCGACAACTTCGCGAGCGTGACCGGCGGCGTCGTGAGCTCCGGCGTCATGAGCGCGGCGATGCGCGCCCACGCCACGGGCGGTCTCGGCTCGACCCTGCCAAAGGTCAGCGGCGCCGAAGGCGACGCCAAGCAGGCCGCGCTGAACACGACGATCGCGACGTTCACGGCCGGCACGCTGCCCATCGTCGCGCCTGCGGTGACACCACCGCCGCCGACGATTCAGCCCCCGAACGTTCAGGAAGTCCTGAGCCCCGGTGGAGGCCAGGTGCCCCTCAAGCTATCGTCGCCTATCACTCCGCCGCCCGCTCCGATGAAAGCCGGCGGCATGCTCCTCTTCGGGGATGCGGACATCTTTCCGAGCGTGGGGTCGCGGGCCGCGCTCGCGGCGGATCTGCGGGCCGTTCAACCCAACGCGCTGATCACCAATCTGAACGGCTCGAAGCTACCGGCCGACCTGTCGGCGTACGGCAGCATCTGGTTCGTCGGCGCGTTCAGCGCGATCAGTGCGGGCGACCAGGCCACGCTCGCTCAATTCCTCGCCAAGGGAGGCGGCCTCTATCTCACCGGGGAGCGTCCGTGCTGCCAGGTGCTCAACAATTCCGTGCAGAGCCTGCTCCGCACAGTGGTCGTCGGCGGAGACGAGATCGTCGTCGGGAGCAAGCGAGATTTTCTCGGAGTCGCCGCGTTCAACCCCACCGCGCGGGGTGGTGTCACGTCGGCGCCCAACGGGCTGACGAGGTGGGCGCCGAATGGGCCGGGCGAGATTTCCAACATCTCCGGCGCCAACGTCCTGGTGACCTCGGGCAACGGGATCGTCGGCGGCGTGTGGAATGAAACGGATCTGGGCGGCAAATCCGGGCGGATCGTGCTGATGATGGACGTCGATTGGCTGTCGGACGAGTTCTCGCTGTCGCTCTGCAATGCCAAGTGTCGCCGAGACATTGTCGAGAACTTGGCCGCGTTCCTGGAAGATTCGCATAATCCCAACGTCCTGACGGGGCCGCTCTTCAGGTCGGTCGCCGAGACACTCGCGACGCAGTCGGGCTTCTTCGACTTGCCCGGAGTCTCGCTTCAGAGTACGTCGCTCGATCCCCTGCTCTGGCTCAGCGGCAGCACGATCTCGACGAAGGGTGCCTTCGCGCGCATGAGCGACAGCCGCGTGTTGACCGGGGGAAGCTTTCTGCGCCTCGACTCCGGCGCTCGAATCATACACACCGGGACCGATCCGTTCATCTCCGTGTCCGGCGGCTCGCTCGAGGCCGGCGCCGGCGGCTCGGGCCACCTCTTCGATCTCGTGGGCCGCCCGAGCGTGACCGAAATCGATCCCGACACGGGTCTCACGGTCGGCGCCGACCGGCCGATCCGGACGGCCAGCCCGGCCGGGGTGTTCGGCGCGGACAACGGCGCGGTCGTCGTCGCGACCGGGAGCGCGTACCGGATCGACACCGCTCTCCTCGAGGCGACGGCCCCTCTGCTCAACCTCAACGGCGGGAGCGCCCTCACCACCGGCGACCACGCGGTCAACCTGGTCGGCAGCGCCAAGGTGTCGATCCCGAACGACGCCGTGTCGATGATCACCCTCAGGGCCAGCGCGATCACCGTGGGCAACGGTCACCTCGTGAACGTCGCCGGGGGCAGCGTGCTCAACGTCGCGGGCAGCCTCGTCAGCCTTGTGGACAGCAGCACCCTGAGCATCCTGAACGGTCTGCTGCTCAACGTGTCCGGCGGCTCGTCCGCCTCGATCGGCCGCTCGCTCGTGAGCTTCTCCGGATCCGGCAACGTCCTGAACGTGAACAACTCGATCGTACCGACGGCGATCGTCAACGGCATCCCTGTCTCCGGACCGGTCGACAGCTTCCGCATCGGCGCCAAGGCGCTCTCGGGCGCCGCCTCGGGCACGATCCGGATCAACGGCGTGCTGCTGACGCCCATCACTCCGCTCTCGAGTCTGACCGGCAGTCTGGTCGCCGTGCAGAACGGTGGCCTCGTGAAGATCGGGGGGAATCCGTAACGCGACGCGGAATCGGGACGGGGTTACGCGAGGATCAGTACGACCAGACGAGGCTGAGCGACGCGACGTTGCGGATGTAGGAGTAGACCTCGATGTTCGAGAAGTCGCGCGTCACCTGGTACTCGGCGGCGAGCGTGAAGTTGGCGGGCAGCGGCAGCTCCGCGCGGACGATGTTGGTGAGCTCCTGGTCCTGCCGCCATTTCGAGCCGGGCGCGTAGGACGGCAGGATCGTGTTCTTGTAGGTGTAGTCGCGGAAGTGCACGTCGAGGTCGAACTTCAATCGGATCGCCCACCAGGGCAGCGTGTACTGCCCGCCGAAGTTCACCCGCTGGCCGTAGTAGGTCCAGTTCCGCCCTTCGGCCTTGCCGGTGTCGTCCCAGTCGAACTGGTAGCCGCCTTTGAGGTAGTGCCGGTCTTCGGCGAAGCGGATGTAGTGGAGAAAGCCCACCATGTAGTTGTCGCCGCTCCGGTTCTCGTTCGCGACCCGGAGCGCCTGATCTACGCTCTCGAAGATCTTCGCCTGGAAGCGGAAGAAGCCCTGCGTGAAGTGCTGGGCACTCTCGATGACCACGCCGGACAGGGACACGGTGTGCCGCTGCAGGAACTGGTCGGTGCCGAGGATCGTGTCGTCGTACGCGTACTGGAGGCTCACCTGCGCCGGCAGCTGGGACAGCGCCGTCTTGTAGGTCAGGCTCGCGGTGCCGAGGTTGCTGACGACGTTGAACGCCGGCAGCGCGTTCTGGTAGGTCGTGAAGAACGAGTAGCCGATCGACGACTCCCAGTCGGTGGTGCGCCACCACACGTAACTCGCGTTCAGGCCGAACAGCTCGCCCCACGACTCGTGTTTGTGGCGCCGGATCTCGGCCACCAGCGGCTCGATGGGCGCCGACGTGTCCTCGACGGGCCGCACGATCACGTTGTCGTCGTACGTGAACCCGACACGGGCTTCGAACGAGAAGCGCCGGTCCTTGTCCTTCGAGGCCACGATGGTGTCGCGCAGGCGCTCGGCCGGACCCGTGAGCTGCGAGCCCGGCGCCAGACGGATCGCCTGCTCGACCTCCGCCGCCGCCTGGCCCGGCAGGCCGAGCACGCCGAGCGCCAAGCCGGTGTAGAAGCGCGTGAGCTGCTGTATTTCGGGGTCGCTCGAGCGGCCTTCGCGAAACGCGGCCAGCGCGCCACGGTAGTCCTTCTTGCGGTAGCGCAGGAACCCGACGTAGTAGCCGAGACTGTCGAGCTCGGGATTGGCGCGAAAGGCTTCCTCCAGCAGCGGCTCCGCTCGGTCGTACTGCTGCTGCGCGAAGTAGACCAGGCCCAGCTGGTACGCGATCGAGGGATCTTTGGGCGATTTCGCGCGGGCGCGCTCGAGATATGGCGCGGCCAGATCAGGACGCTTCTGCGCCGCGTAGACCGCGCCGGTGAAATAGAGCGCTTCGACGTGATCGGGCTCGAGCGCGAGCGCGCGGTGCAGGTTCTCGAGCGCGGCGTCGTATTTCCTGTCGTCGAAGTCGAGGACGGCCTGCGCCACGTAGACGTCCGCTTCGGTCGTCTGGGCCGCTGCCGTCGCGGGGTCGAGGACAAGCACGAGCGAGAGGACGAGCCATACCAGCAGAACGACACGGCTCACAAGAGCGGTTATATCCCAAGGGTCAGCGCCAAATCAAATCGCATGGGACTCTGGTCTCATTGACCGTCGCGAGCGGTGAGGCTATTCCCCAAACCATGGCCCAGCTGGTGTTCATCGTGTCTCGCCACCGGCCGAAACTTCAGGAATACCTGCAGCAGGAATTCGCCGGCAACGACGAGGTCGTCGTCATCGTCGACCGCCGGCTCGGCGATCGGCGCCTGCGCGAGGTCGAGCACGGCCGGGAGCGACGCCAGGCCGACCGGCGACAGGCCCTCGCGGACGAGCGGCTCCGCTCGATGGGCTGGGCGATCGTCTGGCGCAGCGAGTCGGCCACGGTGTACGTCCCCCGCGAAGACGCCGTGCTGCTCCCGCCCGAGGAACGTACGCCTCCCCCCACCGCGCCCTGAAGCCTCAGTGCGCGCGGTATCCGACGAGGCCGGCGTCGAGCGAGCGCCGGTCGACGCGGGAGAGATTGCGGGTCATCTGGGCCGTCAGCAGCCGCATGTGCGGCACGCCGGCGAGGTGCTCGGCGATCCACCAGAGATCGCTCTCCGACGTCATCCATCCCCGGTGGCTCCGATCGAAGCGCGCGAGATTGACCGGCCGTGAGTAAGCGCGCAGGGTGCGCTCGCCCCGGAGATTGATGTAGCTCTCGAAATAGCTCATCACCAGCTCGCGCACGCTGCGGTAGACCGGCTCGCGGAAGCGGAGACCCGAGAAGTTCGACTTCGCAATGGCGCCCCAGTGGCCGCGCACCCGATAGACTCCGACGACGTGATCGGTGTCCTGAACGGCTTCCAGGTCGAGGAGCAAGGGCGCGAAGCCCAGCACCCGCAGGGCGGCAGCCGCGAAGATCGCGCCCTCGAGGCAGTGCGCGGTTCCCGCGCGCAGCACCCGTCGCGGCGACCAGGCGCTGCCGGCGATGTGGTAGGGCATCGCGTCGAGCGCCCGTTGGATCCCGATGGGCGTCCGGAGCGCGCGCAGCGCGCGCCATTCGCGGGGCGTGAAGCCGAAATCGCGACTCAATCTCGTCCGCCTCCGGGCGGCCGCTCATCCTAGCATCCCAGTCCGAAACGGCGGCGCGGGCGTGGGCGCCCCGGCCCCGCGACGGCCGCGGCGCGCGGTGCCGGGCGCTGTCGAGTCCGTGACGCTGTCCGCCCGCGGGCGACGCGGGGCGGACGTTCGGTCGGGTGCCAGAACGCCAATCTCTGGAACGATCGGGGCTTGTGAAACGGCACGCGTCTTGCGCCGCGGCGTTCGCATGTCCGACGCGCATCGATTGCGTCGCCTCTTCGGAGCGGTCGCGCACCTGTGTCAGGCCGAGGTCGACCTGATCGCCGCCGGCTACCCCGAGCTGGTCGCCAAGCTCGAGGAGATCGGCGCCGTGATCGACCTGGAGATCGCTTACCTCGACACCGACGATCTGAGCCGTCCGCGCTGACTCACCGGGCTACGTGGTCGCCAAGCAGGAGAAGCTTCCGGTCGCCGAGCTGATCGGCTTCCACCCGTCGCCGGCCGGGCCGAACGGTCGCCATACCGTCGGCGTGCCGCGGAGCCTCGGCATCTGGAAGTTCAGCAAGAACGTGGACGTCGCGCGCGACTTCCTGAAGTGGTTCTTCGAGCCCGCGCAGTATCACGAGTGGATCGTGTCGGGCGACGTCGACAAGAAGTACAAGCCCATCAAGGGCGCGGCGAAGTACTCGCACCTGTACGGCTGGCCCGCGCCGCCCGACGAGAAGATCCAGCTCATCACGAACAGCTACATCATCCCGAACATGTTCGCGCGGGCGGTCACGAACGCCTCGAAGCCCAAGGAAGCGATGCTCTGGGCCGAGACGGAGATCAAGCGGGCGTTCGAGCGCGGCTAGCCGCTATTCCTTGGCCCCGACCTGCTCTTCGTTCGCGCCCGCGACGGGCACGAACAGGGGCTGGCCGTACTTGTCCACGCCGAAGGTCTTGATGACCTTCTGCACGTCGGCCGACACCATGAAGTCGGCGAACGCCGCGCCGCCGGCCGCGTTGACCCGGGGGCCGTTGCTCGGGTTGATCTGCATCACGGAGTAGATGTTCAGGAGCGGCTTGTCCCCCTCGAGCAGGATCGAAAGGCGCACCCGCTTCTGAAAGGCCAGCAAGGTCCCGCGGTCCGTCAGGGTATACGCCTTCCGGTCGTCGGCGATCCCGAGCGTCGCGCCCATGCCCTGTCCCGCCTCGATGTACCAGGCGCCCTGCGGCTCGACGCCGGCCAGCTTCCAGAGGGCCCTCTCGAGCGCGTGGGTGCCGGAGTTGTCGCCGCGTGCGACGAAGCGCGCCCCGGCCGCGGCGATCGCCTTCATCGCGTCGGCCA